>Ga0209474_10000108_pt1 | contig 95560 bp, 79 predicted proteins | sample GraSoiAngelo_145_FD_185902 | JGI IMG/M metagenome (GOLD analysis project Ga0209474, IMG submission 185902) | Grasslands soil microbial communities from the Angelo Coastal Reserve, California, USA - 14_1009_05_20cm (SPAdes) (version 2) | ecosystem: Environmental > Terrestrial > Soil > Grasslands...
AGCTGGCCGGAGAAGCTGGCGAGCGACGCGAAGCTAGTAATGCCGTCCCCGAAGGGATCGGCGCCCATCGTGACGGCCTCCGCGATGGGCGACACGCCGCTCGCCGTCGAGGCGCTGCGCGGCGTCTGGTCGTTCGCGTCGGTTCCGGTGATCTGCCCATCGAGCTGCAACGACCCTTCCTTCGCGGCCGTGTAATTCCAGGTCAGGACCTGGGAGAACTGACCCGCAAGAGCGAGGGCGCTTCCCGCCGTCGGTCCGGAGACGAGGGTCGCGCCGCCCTTGCTGCCAGCGTCCACGAGGGGCGCCGCCGGGACGAGGAGGTTCGCGGTCGCTTCGCCGGAGTTGGTGACGGTCATCGAGGCGGCGAAGTTGTCCCCGAGCGGCAGCGTCCCCGGGATGGCGAGCGTCGCGGAGACTTGCGAAGGCGTCTGGACCAGCAAAGACGGCGAAGTCTTCGGCGTGGCGGTGACGGTGCTCTGGTCCGTCGAGTCGGTGCCGCTCGCGTTCGCGGTGAGGGTGAGGGAGCCCGTCGCCGTCGCGGTGTAGAGGAAGACGACGGCCTGGCGCCCCTGACCCGGCACCGTCTGCGAGTTGAAGACGGTGGGCGTCGGCGAGGCGGCGCCAGCGCCGGCAACCGTAGGCGCTGGGATGGAAACGGTTGCACCCGAATCGCCCGAGTTGATCGCCGTGACGGTCACCTGGAAGGACTGGTTCACGTTCACCGTCGCCGGAGCGCTGATGTCCATCGCGAGCGACGCGGGCGTCTGCACCTTTGCGCTCGCGGCGGTCGGACCGGAGGAGACGGCGAAGTTGCCGTTGGCGTCGGTGCCGGAAGCGGAGACGGAAATGTCGACAATCCCCGGCGTCGCGGGCGCCTGGTACGCCGGGAACGTCAAGCTGGCCGTGGCGGCCGGCAGGATGTCCGGGGACGTCGTCGAGGTCAGCGTGGTTCCACCGATGGTCGCCGTCGCCGTCACTGCCTTCGCCGTCGCCTGGCCGGTGTTCTTGACGGTGTAGGTGAGCGTCGTGCTCTGGCTGGTGTTGAGCACCGAGGGAAACTGCACCACTCCGCTGAGCGCAGCCGGAAGCACCACGCTCGATCCGAGGAGGTTCGTCGACGTGGTCACGAGCAGCCCGCTCAGTTTGTCGGAGCCCTGGGCCGTCACACCGAGGCCGAGCGATCCCGTTCCGGTGGCGTGGTAGGTCCACTGGAACCTCTGCGTCGACCCGGCCGGAATCGTGATCGCCGCGGGATCGGTGGTCGTGGCCGTCGCGGTTCCGATCAGCTTGACGGACGGCGTGACGTTCATCGCGTCCACGTCGCCGGTGTTCTTGACGTCGACCGCGACGACGAAGTCCTGGCCGACGCTGATCTTCGCCGGCGGTGCGGAGGCGGTGGTCATCCCAAGCAAGGCGCCGTTGAAGACCGTGATCGGGTTGGAAGTGGTCTGCGGGAAAGGAACGTTGCCGCCGCTGTTCTGGTCGGTGCCGCCGCCGGTGACGATGAAAGAGGCTGGTCCACCGGCCTTGTCGATCGATTCGCTCCACACCCACGTTCCCACCGTCCCGCCGGGAACGGGCTGGGCCGCGAAGGGCACGGCGATGCGCGCGGTCTGGCCGGAGGTGGTTTGCAGCACGATCGTCGTGAAAGGCGCTGCTTTGATCGCGGTCGCCTCGCCCGAGTTGGTCATGACCAGGGTGAGCGTAACCTCCTGGCCGATGGTCACTTGCGTCGGCGACGCGGTGAGAGTCGCGTTGGTGAATTGCGCCGGCGTCTGCACCAGGATCTGCGACGGGGTGCTCTGCGGCGACTGCACGGCGGTGCCGCTGTTTGCGTCCGAGCCTGCCGCGCCGAACGAGAGCGAGAACGATCCTGCGGCGGTCGCCGTCATCTTCCAGGTGAAGCTCGCCGAGGCGCTCGCGCCGATGTCTCTCGCCACGGGGGGCGGGTTGACCGTCGCCACTTGCGCGGTACCGGACTGTGAAACGATGGTGGGTAGCACTCCGAGCGCCGCCGCCTCGCCGCTGTTGGTAGCGAGGATGGTGACGCTGAAGGTCTGACCGACGTTGACTTTTGCGGGGATCGTCGCGCTCGCCGTGACCGAAAGCTGGGCCGGGGCCTGCACGACCATCTGCGGCCACCCGGCTGCCGACACCGGAATCGCCGTTCCGTCGTTGGCGTCGGCGCCGGTTCCGCCGGAGATGGTCGGCGAATCGAACCCGGGCTGCGCGGCCTGGTACGTCCAGGTGAAGGTGGCGGTGCCCATGGCGCCGAAGACGTCCTGCGGCAGTGGCGAGGAGACGAGCTGGAGGTCCGGTCCGACGGTGGGCGCCGGGAACGAGACTCCCATGGCGGTGGCCGTCCCGCTGTTCGTCACGACGAGCGAGAGCGAAACCGTCTGACCGACGCTCACGATCTGCTGCGCCGGAGGCTGGGCCACGGCGTCGAGCACCGGGCGCTCCTGAACGAGGACCTGGCCGGAACCGGCCGGACCATCGACCGGCCGGAGCGAGATCTCGTCGACTCCGGAAGCGCTGGCGGAGACCGAGATCGTGCCGGACTGCGTCGCGACCAGAGGGTAGGAGAAGAGACGCGATTGCCCGCCCGGAATGTCCTGGGGAGCAGGCGCCGCGCCGGACATCGTGGCCGCGCCGGTACCCGTGAGCTGCGGCACCGAGGGAGAAACCCCGAGGGCCGCCGCACCGCCGGTGTTGCGCACCTCGAGCCCTACGCTGAACGATTGGCCGTTGCTGACCTGTGCGGGCGCCGTCGGCGTGACGACGAGCTGCGCCGGCGGCAGATCGGAGGCGATCCAGCCGCGAGCGAGCGTTCCCGCCTGGCCGAGCGGGCTTTCGACGACGAGGGCATGCACGCCGTTGGCGAGGCCGCTCGGCACCACCGCGCGAAGCTCGGTGTCGCTCACCCGCACGACGTTCTGCAAGGGAACGCCGTCGAGCGTCGCGCTGTAGCCGTCGTCCACCCGGACGCCGCCGTGCGCGGAAAGGGACTGCACCGCGCGCGCGTAGAAGTGCTCGCCGGTGATGGTGATCGCGGTCTCCACCTCGCTCGGGCCGCCGGCCGGATCGACGTGGGAAAGCGCGGGCGCGAACGTCGCGGGCGCGCCCTTGTGGCAAGCCGCGGCGGCGACCGCGAGCAGCAGGGCCGAGGTCAGCTTAGAGGAGCTCAAAGTGGTTCCCCACGATCAAGGAGAGGGCACTGACGGATCCGCTCAGCGTGGAAAGGGCGGGGTCGCGATGGACCGACCAGCGCAGCTCGGCGAAGGGGACGGCGTGGACGAATCGGTGCTCGATGCCCAGCGAGAGGATCGCTCCGGGCACCACGGCGGACTCGCTGATGCGCGGCTGTCCGGTGAGCTGGAGCCGGCTCGACACCATCTGCAGCGACGGTCCGGCGCCGCCCCAGATGGTGGTGCGGAGGCCGAGCTTCGTGCGCACCGAGACCTGGGCGGAAAGGCCGAAGAAGTCGTCGCGGGCCTGCGCGGTTCCGAGCGTTCCGACGCTCTGCTTCTCGGATTTGAACGACCAGGCCGCCTCGGCCGTCAGCGCCAGCTCGGGACCGAAGCGGTCGCTGCGCACCGAAGCCGACAGCGCGGCGACGGGCGAAGTGAGCCGGGCGAAGTTGCTGGTCACGCCGATCGCGGGAGCGAGAGCGAGCCGCGAAAGCCGCGGCACCAGCGTCACGCGCCTCTGCGCGAAGGTGCCGGGCCAGTGCACCTCGAGCACCGTGTCGTCGCGATCCCACTTCGCCGGCGCGCGGTAGGCGGCGAGGTAGCTGCCGTCGGGAAGCGTCTCGATGCCCGCGACGCTGCCCTCCTCGGCGTAGGTGGCGGGCTTGGCGCCCGGCACCAGGTTGCCGAACCTGTCGGTCCGGCGGATGTGGATCTTCAGCTCGTCGCCGGTGCGGACCGCGAGCGCTTCCGCGTCCATCGCGGCGGCGGCCGGCTCGGCGGGGAGGAGCAGCACGGTCGCGGAAGCGCGCGGCGCTGGCTTTCCGCGCGGATGCGCGTAGAGCTCGATCGAGGTGCGCCCGCCGAACGAATTCGGCACGCGCAGGCGGAAGACGCCGGGTGCCGACTGGACGAGCGTTCCGAAGCCGTCGGGGCCCGAGACCTCGAGCTCGTCGGGAGAAGCATTGCCCGCGGAATCGCGAGCGCGGGCGCTGAGGACGATCTGGTTTCCGCTGCCTGCTACGATGCTGTCGCGATCGGCCTTCAGCTCAACCGCCGCGGCCGGGCCGGGGCCGACGCCGAGGTTCGCCTCCGCCACGAGGTCGGGCGATCCGGCGAGGGAGACGCGAAGCGGAACGCTTCCCGACGCTCCGGCGGGGACCGTCCACGTGGCCGTCGCCTCACCGGGGCCATTCCGCTCGAGTCCCGACAGCTTTCCACGGCCCGGCTTGAGCGCGAGCCGGAAGTGCGGGAGCGGCTTGCCGGTTTCGTCCACGGCGATGATCCGGACGCGGACCTTCTCGGTCCGGTCGGCGCGAATGCGATTCTCGAGGAGGACGACGTGCACCCGCAGCGCCTCGGGTACCGGCAGATCGATGGGCTTTCCCAGGTGCCGGACTTCGTGGACGCCGGGAGGCACCACCACCGGGACCTGCGCCTCTCCGTGCTCGTCGGCCTTCACCGGTCCGAAGCTGCGCTCGCCGATCTCGACCGAGATCTCGGCGCCCGGCCGCGTGTGCACGACGGCCATGCCCTGGCCCGAGAGCGGCAGCGTGATCCAGGCGACCTCTCCGCCCGCCGTGGCCGCGATCACCGCGACCTGCGGATAAGACTCGGACGGCGGCAGATAATCCGCGGCCCACACATCGGCGCCTTCGCGGCGCAGATTGGAGATGGTGCCCGCGCTGGCGGAGACATGAGGCTCGACCTGCGAGCGGACGTGCAGCACGGCGCGCACCGGCTCGTCGGAAAGCTCGAGCTGGCGCGGCTCCGCGTCGACGTGGAGCGCAGCCGCCATCGCGACGGCGAAAAGAGCAATCATCTACAGTGTCCCCCTCGAATCTTCTGAAATCACTGTAAGGAAGGGCCAAGAGGCGTGTAAACGGCGACGATGTAAGACATTTTCCCCGTGCCTCGCTGCGCAGGGGATGAATAGCTACACGGCGGCTGAAAAGATGCCCGTGCTGGAATACGCGCCGAGGTGGGTCGCTGTGGCATCGAAACAGACATGAGCAAGACGGCAGTGGTCGTGGGAGGCGGGTTCGGAGGCTTGTCGGCCGCGAGGGCGCTGGCGAAGAGCGAGGCCGTGCGCGTCGTCCTCATCGATCAGCGCAACCATCACCTCTTCCAGCCGCTGCTCTACCAGGTGGCTACCGCGGGCTTGAATCCGGCGGATATCGCCGTGCCCATCCGCTCGCAGTTCACCGGGAACGACAACGTCGCGGTCCACCTGGGCCGGGTGACCGCCGTCGATTTGCCGGGGAAGACCGTCGAGGTGGAGGGCGCGCGGATTCCCTGGGACTACCTGATCGTCGCTTGCGGGGCGCAGCACAGCTACTTCGGACATCCCGAATGGGAGAGCGCCGCGCCGGGCCTCAAGACGGTAGAGCAGGCGACAGAAATCCGCCGCCGCATCCTCACCGCCTTTGAATCGGCTGAGAACGAGCTGGAACCGGCGAAGCGTGTTCCGCTGCTCAACTTCGTGGTGGTCGGCGGCGGGCCCACCGGCGTGGAGCTGGCGGGCGCCATCGCCGACATCAGCCGCACCGTCCTGGTCCGCGACTTCCGCCGCATCGATCCGGCGAGCGCACGCGTCATCCTCCTCGAGGCGGGACCGCGCCTCCTGCCCGCCTTTGCCGAGGACCTTTCGCGCCGCGCGCAGTCGGATCTTTCGGAGCTAGGCGTCGAGGTTCGCACCGGCGCCATGGTCACGGGCGTCGACGAGGCGGGAGTGGAGGTGGGCGCCGAGCGCATCGAGGCGCGGAGCGTCTTCTGGGCCGCCGGGGTGCAGGCGGAGCGACTCACCTCGCATCTGGGAACGGTCAAGCTCGATCGGGCGGGAAGGGTCGAGATCGAGCGGGACCTCTCCATCCCGGGTTTTCCCGACGCGTTCGTGATCGGCGACGCGGCCATGCTCGTGCAGGACGGCGTCCCCATCCCGGGCCTCGCGCCCGCGGCCATCCAGATGGGGAAAGCGGCCGCGAAGAACATCCTCGCCTCCATCGAGGCCAGACCACGCGTGCCCTTCCGCTACCGCGACAAGGGAATGATGGCGACCATCGGCAAGCACCGCGCCATCGCGCAGACCGGCCGGCTTCACCTCACCGGGATCGTCGCCTGGCTCGCCTGGCTGTTCATCCACATCCTTTACCTGATCGGGTTCAAGAACCGCATGACGGTGTTCCTGGAGTGGACGTGGAGCTACGCCTTCTCCCGCCGCGGCGCCCGCCTCATCACCAGCCGGGAATGGCGGAGCACGACCGATCGCTGAGCCGCGTCTGTCCGGTCCGGTTGCAGCGTGCTACGAGCAGGGACGTGGACAGCACCCAGCCGAGCCGAGAGCGCCTTACGGGAGTGTTCGCTCCCGTCCTCACCCCGTTCGATGGAAACCTCGCGCCCGATGCGCGCCGCCTGGCGCGTCACTGCAAGTGGCTCCTCTCGCAAGGATTACGGGGCCTCGCCGTCTTCGGGACCACCAGCGAGGCGAACTCGCTCTCGGTGGACGAGCGCGAGTCGCTGCTGGAGGCGCTCCTCGGAAGCGGCATCCCGCCGGGATCGCTCTTGCCGGGTACCGGATGCTCCGCACTCACCGACACGGTGCGACTGACCAGGGCGGCGGTGCGAGCCGGCTGCGCTTCTGTCCTCGTCCTGCCGCCCTTCTATTACAAGGCCGTCACCGACGAGGGACTGTTCCGCAGCTTCGCCGAGCTGATCGAGCGCGTCGGCGACTCGCGGCTGCGCGTGTACCTGTACCACATCCCTCCCATCGCCCAGGTCGGTTTCTCCCTCGGCCTCGTCGAGCGGCTGGTGGCCGCATACCCGGACACCGTCGTGGGCATGAAGGACAGCTCCGGCGACATCGCCAATACGCGGGCGATGATCGATGCCTTCGCCAAGGACGGCTTCGAGGTGTTCTCGGGCAGCGAGAGGTTTCTTCTCGAGACCCTGAAGCGCGGCGGGGTCGGGTGCATCACCGCCACGGCCAACGTCAATCCCGCCGCCATCGATCGCCTCTATCGCGAATGGCGCTCGCCGGAGGCGGAAAGCTTGCAGTCGCGTCTCAACGCCGTCCGCAACGCGTTCGAGAAGCGCCCGGCGATCCCGGCGCTCAAAGCGGTGGTCGCGCACTACGCCAAGGACCCCGCCTGGCGCGCGGTACGCCCGCCGCTCCTCGAGCTGGGAGCCGGCGAAACCGCGCCGCTCGTCGACGAGCTTCGCGAGACGGGATTCGAGATGCCGCTATGACGACCCGCCGCGGCTTCCTCACCTTCCTGGGAGTGGGCGCGGTCGCCTCGCGCGTACGCGCCGCCCACGCACGGCGTGCGACCGCGATGTCGGAATGGACGCCGGAGCAGTTCCAGAAGTGGAGCGAGACGATGCGGCGCAACGCGAGCGCCCAGACCTCGCGATCCGGAACCGAAGTGCTCGCTCTCGTCGAGCGCTGCTCCGCCCTCGAGGACGGGTCCGGCGTGACGCAGAAGGAGCACTGCCTGCAGACCGCGACCCGGGCGCTGCGCGACGGCGCCGACGAAGAGCTGGTGGTGGCGGCGCTGCTCCACGACGCGGGCAAGCTCTTCGACGGCATGAACCACGGCGCGATCGCGGCGGAGATCCTCCGTCCCCACGTCTCCCGCGAGACCTACCAGGTGGTCCGCAATCACACGACCTTCGAGGCTCGTTTCTACGGAGCGCACCTCGGCCCCTACGAGCCGCCCGACCGATCCTGCGTGGCGCCGGTCTACGCCTGCATCGATCCCGCCGCCTACCGGAACATGGAGCGCGAGTCCTGGTATCCGCTCGCCATGCGTTTCACCGGCGAATGGGACCAGCGATCGTTCGATCCCGGCTACGACACCCTGCCGCTGTCGTACTTCGAGCCCATGGTGCGGCGCGTGTTCGGTCGCCGGAGCTTCGCGCTCACCGTGTCGACCAGGGATTCCGGGACGCCATCGCGGCCTTGAGCCTCGCTCCCGGCACCACCAGCGGCTTGCCGCCGTCGTAGGAAACCTGCGCCGGCGCGTCCCCGAGCTGGCAGCCGGTGAAGTCCATGTCGGCCACCGTGTAGTAGAGGTTCTTCGCCTCGCCCGAGCGCAACAACCATTCCGCCTCGCGCGGCCTCTCGCCGGCGTTCTTCAGGATCTCGTCGAGCGGAAGCCACGTCGAGACCATTCCGCGCGCGAGACATCCGGAGGTTCCCTGCGTGACCTTCAGCTCGATGCGACCGCCGAGCGGCCTCTCGTTGCGCATCTGCGCGAGGAGGGCGCCGATCTCGCCGTTCTGTCCGGTCCGCAAGGAGAGGAGCAGGGGCCGCTCGAGGCTCGCCACCATCTTGTGCCGCTCGTCGGCGTCCTCGTCGCGGATCTTGTCGAGGAACGCCTGCCAGCGCCCCTGCGCTTCCGCGGCCTCGGGAAGCCGGGCGTACCAGAGGGGGAGGGCGAAGGCGATCCCCTCCGCATCCATCTGCTTGAGGGTGACGATGCCGACCACCGCTCCGGTCGTGTCGAGGATGGGGCCGCCGCTGTTGCCGGGGTTCACGGCGGCGCTGAACTGTAGATAGCCGACGCCATGCAGGTTGCGGCCGACGTAGCTGACGGTGCCCTCGTGGACGGTGAAATCGAATCCCTTCGGGCTGCCCACCACGGCCAGCCGAGCGCCGGGCTTGAGCGAAAGCGCGTCTCCGACGCGCAAGGGCTTCACGTTGCTGGCGATGACCTCGACGGTGGCGATGTCGATCCACGTGTCGCGCGTCTTCACCTTGCCGAGGATCTCGCGGCCGTCCTGCAAGAGGACGCTGACGATCTGCTTGCCCTCGCAGGTGACGTGCGCGTTGGTGGCGATGAGGTCTTCGCCGATGAAGAAGCCGGAGCCGGACTGGTCGCCGCAGCGGATCCCGACCACCGAGGGCAGCGCCATCGCCGCGATCTCCTCGGTCGTGAGGGGCTTCGGTTCGGGCGCCGCCACCAGGGCGGGGGGCGCGACCGGGACCGCCTTCGCGATCTCGACCGGCGCTTCAGCGGCGGCGCGCGACCTGCGGGCGTTGCCGGCGAGGGCGAACGCGGCGACTACTGCGCACGTCGCGACCAGCCAGACCCAAGCGGAGGATCGGTAGGTCGCAGAATTCCGGGCAGCCCGGGCCCTGGCCGGCGCGCGCAGCGGATCGATGGCCATCTACCGGAACGGTAACATTCGAGTCCGGCTCTTCGAAACCGCGGCCGGAGCGCCCACGTTTGTCTACACGGGAGGTGCGCTTCCGGTCCGTGCATTCACGTACGAAGACAGGGCGTCAAGGCTTCCGGCTGATCGCCGCTGGCTTCGCCGCGGGCACGAATCGCTGGGCTCGCTTCCCCGTGTCCACCTCGCCCGCGTACAGGTTTCCCTGCGAGTCGAGAGCGATGTCGTGTACCCAGTGGAACGCGCCCGCGGATCGACCCGGGTAGCCGGTGGTGGCGACGACCGCGCCCGTGTCGCGCGCGAGGGTGAGAAGCTGGTTGTTGCGCCCATCCGCCAGGTAGAGGAAGCGCTGTCCGGGGTCGCGGGAAAGCGCCAGGTCCCAGACCGATCCGTTGGCCGGGGTCCTGGGCTCGATGGAGAATTCCTTCACGAAGGTGCCGTCCCGCTTGAAGACCTGGACGCGGTCGTTGAGGCGATCGCAGACGTAGACGAGACCGTCCTTGGCGAGGCGCACGCAGTGCACCGGGTTCCCGAACTGCTGCGGCGGCGGATCGGGGGGCGGTTCGTCGCGGCGCAGCGTGACCTTGCCCTCGTCCGTCGGCGGCTTGCCGTACGCGCCCCAGTGGCGCTTGTAGGCTCCCGTCTCCGCGTCGAAGACGATGATGCGGTGGTTGTGGTAGCCGTCCGCGACGAAGACCTCGTTGGTCTGCGGATCGAGCTCCATCCCCGCGGGCTTTCCCAGGCGCGTCGTGTCGGCGCTGTTCGTCTGTGGACCGGACTTGCCGATCTGCGAGACGAACTTCCCGTCGCGTGTGAAGCGCAGGATCTGTCCGTCGTTGTCGCCGTTGCCGCTGATCCAGACGAAGCCCTTGGCGTCGACGTGGATGCCGTGCTCGTTGCCGGGCCAGTCGTATCCATTGCCCGGCCCGCCCCAGGCGCGCAGGAGCTTGCCGTCGGCGTCGAACTCCAGGACCGGCGGCGCGGGGAGGCAGCATTTCGACTGCGGCGGTTTGAGCGCCGCGCCCTTCTCGTCCTCGGTGAGCGAGCCCGGGCGCTGCAGCAGCCAGACGTGGTCGTCGGCGTCGACGGAGATGCCGCTCACCTGGCCGAGGATCCAGTTGTTGGGAAGCGGCTTCGGCCACTTCGGATCTACGGTGAATCCGGTCGTCTCGGTGCCGGTGCCCGGAGAGTCTCCGCTCGAGCCGCGGACCTCCGGCGAGCTCGAAGCGCAGGCGCAAAGGGCGAGGGCACAACCGAGGATCGAAAGCTTCGAGGTCATGGGAGCCTCCCTGGCGGCCGTGTATCAGATCCGGGACGTCCTTTCCCAGTAGCGGACGGGTGGCGGTGCGGCTCTGTAAGGGCGTTGGGTGGCACGGTTCTCGCTACCTCGTCCCCGAATGGATCAAATCCTGACCGAGACCCGCTACGCGCTGCGCCGGATCTTCAAGTCTCCCGGCTTCTCGGTCGTCGTCGTCGTCACGCTCGCGCTCGGCATCGGCGCGAACAGCGCCATCTTCAGCGTGGTCGACGCGGTGCTGCTGCAGCGGCTGCGTTTCGCTGAACCGGACCGGCTCGTCACCATCCGGCACCACTACCCGTCGCTGGGCCCGCTCGATGCGCCCGTTTCCGCTCCTGGCTTCCGCGACTATCGCGACAAGACGCAGAGCTTTTCGGGAGTCGCGGTCGAGACGGGCACCGCGCTGAACCTGACAGGCACCGGGGATCCCGAGCGCGTGCAGGGCGCGAAGGTGAGCGGCGACTGGTTCCGCGTGCTCGGGGTTTCGCCCGCGATGGGCAGGTCCATCGAACGAGACGACGACCTTCCCGGAAGGAACGTGGCGGTCCTCTCCGATCCGCTCTGGCACCGTCTGTTCGGCGGCTCCGCCGATGTCCTCGGAAAGACCCTGCAGCTCGACGGCGTGACGTACACCGTGGTCGGCGTGATGCCGAAGGCGTTCCGCGGGTTCTGGTCTAGCCCGGCGGAGATGTGGCTTCCCCTGGCGCTGCCCGACAAGGAGTACGAGCGCACGCGCTACACCAACGAGTGGCTCAACCTCGTCGCGCGGCTCAAGCCGGGCGTTTCGCCGCAAAAGGCGCAGGACGAGATGATCCGGTTCGGCGAGCAGCTGCAGAAGGAGCTGCCCAACGACGTCCCCTCCATCAACTGGTCCTTGAAGGTCGACGCGCTCCAGATGATCGCCAACAAGGACATCAAGCCTGCGCTGCTCATCCTGCTCGGCGCCGTCGGCTTCGTGCTGCTCATCGCCTGCGCCAACGTGGCCAATTTGATGCTCGCGCGTGGGGCGGTCCGCGCCCGCGAGGTCGCCATCCGCGCCGCGCTCGGTGGAGACCGCTGGGCGCTGGCTCGGCCGGTGCTGGCCGAGAGCGTCCTGCTCGCCCTGTTCGGTGGAGGCCTCGGGATCCTGGTCGCCAACCTCGGCGTCGAGGCGCTCCTCGCGCTCGCCAAGGATCAGCTTCCGCGCGCCGACCAGATCGGGGTCGACGGCACGGTGGTGGCGTTCACGCTCTGCCTCTCCGTCCTCTGCGGGATCCTTTTCGGGATCGCTCCCGCCCTGCAGGGCTCGCGCTACAAGCTGCAGGAGGCGCTCAAGGAAGGGGGCCGCTCCGGCACCGACACCTCGGGACGGAAGGTCCGCCGCGCGCTCATCGTCGCGGAAGTGGCGCTCGCGCTCACCTTGCTCGTCGGCGCGGGCCTCCTCATCAAGAGCTTCTCGCGGCTCCTCGGCGTCGATCCTGGATTCGATCCCAGAAACCTCCTCACCTTCAACATCGCGCTGCCCCTGGCCCGGTATCCCGACGCGCCCTCGCAGCGGCGGTTCTTCGACGAAGCGCTCTCCCGCATCGCCCAGCTTCCCGGGGTGAAGGGCGCGGGCGCGACGACCGTGATGCCCTTCAGCGGCCAGTGGACCACGTCCACCTTCACCGTCGAAGGGTACAAGGTCGCGGTCGGCGAGAGCCTGCCCTGGGGGGACACCCGCATCATCACCACCGGGTTCCTCGAGACGCTACACGTGCCGCTCTTGCAAGGGCGCACCTTCACCGCTGCCGATCGCGACGGCGCGCGGCAAGTGACCGTCATCGACGACGAGCTCGCCCGGCGCTACTTCCCGGGGCAGGACCCGATCGGGAAGCGCATCGCCTTCTCCGATTCGCCGACTCCGAAGCCCGACGAATGGATCGACATCGTCGGTGTGGTGGGCCACACCAAGCACGAGGGACTGGACGCGAAGAACCGTGTACAGGTGTACTTGCCCTTCGCCCAGATCGAGACTGGTCGCGGGATCCGCGCCACGCAGATGACCGTAGCGGTGAGGACGACCCGCGCACCGAACGCCTCCATCGCCGACGTGCGCGCCGCGGTGCGAAGCGTCGATACCGACATTCCGCTCGCTCGCGTGCGGCAGATGGAAGACCTCATCCGCGACTCCGTGGGCCAGAGGCGGCTTTCCCTCTTCCTGCTCGGCCTCTTCGCGGTCCTCGCCCTGGGGCTCGCCTCGATCGGAATCTACGGCGTGATGTCCTACAACGTGGCGCAAAGGACCCGGGAGATGGGCATCCGCATCGCCCTGGGCGCGGAACGTTCGAGCGTGCTCCGCCTCGTCATCGGGCAAGGGATGGCGCTGGCCGGAGCGGGCATCGCCATCGGCGCGGTCGGGGGGTTATTGCTGACGCGGGTGTTGCAGGGGCAGCTCTACGCGGTGCGGCCGACGGATCCGAGCACCTTCGCGCTGGTCGGAGCGATCATCGCCTCGGTCGCTTTGCTCGCCTCGCTCTTCCCGGCCCTGCGGGCGACGCGCATCGACCCCGCGGTGGCGCTGCGGGACGAATGAGCCGCATCGGAGCGAGGCCTCTCAGTTACCCGAAGAGCCCCGCGGTCAGCCCTCCGTCGATCGATATCGTCTGCCCCGTCACATACCGACACGACTCGCTGCAGAGAAATGTCACCAGCGGGGCAAATTCCTCCGGAGTAGCCGGACGCCCCATCGGGTGCTCGCCCAGGGCCCGGCCGCGCTTCTCCGGCGTGTCGTAGATGGCGCGGAAACGATCGGTCTCGACCAGGCCGGTGGCGATGCTGTTGATGGTGATCCCTTCGCGAGCGACCTCGCGGGAGAGCGTCTTCAAGGCCGACACCACCGCGGTGCGGAACGCGTTGGAGAGCACCAGCGTCGGGATCGGCTGCTTCACGCTCACCGACTCGAGCGCGACGATGCGGCCGAAGCGCCGCGCCCGCATCCCGGGAAGGACCGCGTCGACCAGCGTCAGGGCGCTCTTCATGGTGAGCATGTACGCGGCGTCCCAATCGGCGGGCTGCATCTGCGAATAGGTGCCGGGCTTGGGGCCGCCGCCGTTGACGACCAGGATCTCGACCGATCCGAGCTTGCCCTCGACCTCGTGCACGAGCGCCGTCAGCGCCACGGGGTCGACCTGATCGACCGCGAAGGCGCGAGCCTCCTGCGCGCCGGCATTCCGCGCCCGCCGGCAAACGCCCTCGAGCTTTTCCAGCCTGCGCGCCGAGACGGCGAGCCTGACGCCTTCGCCCGCGAGCGACTGCGCCACCGCCTCGCCGATCCCCGAGCTTGCGCCCGTGACGAGCGCGACCCTGCCCTTGATGCCGAGGTCCATGGGGGCTCAGCCGCGTCGGAGGTAGTGGTCGCTGCCGTCCAGCCAGTCCTTGCGCGGCGGATCGAAGATGTCGACGTCGAGGGTGTCCTCGAGGGCTTCCGCCGCGTGGGGAAGGTTGGACGGGATGCAGAGCACCTCGCCGGCACGGACGTCCACCTTCTCGCCTTCACCGAGGGTGAAACGGAGCGCGCCTTCCAGGACGTAGGTGATCTGCTCGTTCTCGTGCTGGTGCCGCGGAACGATGCAGCCCTTTTTCAGATAGACGTGGGTCAGCATCATCTTGTCGCCAGTGATGATGCGCCGCTCGAGCTTGTCGGTGACCCGCTCGCGCGGCATCTTTTCCCAGCTGTGCAACGTCGCAGAGCGCTCCATCTTCTCCTCCGGGTTCCTCATTTCCAGACCCTCCGGTCGTCGATCTTCTTGGCGCCGTCGCCGATGGTACCTGGCTGTGCAACCTGCACCTCGCCGCGTACCTTCACCACGTCGCGCAGGGACTCGGCGATCCGCTCGAGCAGCGCGGTGTCCGTGCTCGCTCCGGGAGCGAGCTCGACCAGATACAGCAGGTGATCCTGCTGCTCCTCGCGCGTCACCACCGCCTGGAATCGGGCGACGGCGGGAAACTGCTTCATCACCTCGTCCATCTGGCTGCCGCGCACGAACATTCCCTTCACCTTCACGGCATCGCCCACGCGTCCGAGCAATCCCTTGAGGCGCGGTGCAGTGCGGCCGCAGGGGCAGCCTCCTGGAGGAGCGAGCGCGGCGATGTCGCCGGTCGCGAAGCGGAGCAGGGGATAGGAGTCGTCGAACGTGGTCCCGACTACCTGCCCGGGCTGGCCGGGCTGCGCGGGCTGGCCGGTCTCGAGATCGAGGACCTCGACGATGCATTCCGGCTGCAAGTGCATCCCGTTCTTCTGCGAGCACTCGTAGGCGAGGACCCCGAGGTCGGCGGTCGCGTAGCCCTGGAGGACGCGGATCCCGAAGCCTTCCAACTCCTGCCGGAGCGATTCGGGGAGCATCTCGGCGGTGGCGAAGGCCGCCTCGAAGCGGAGCGGCACGTTCAATTCGCGAGCGCGCAACACCAGGGTACGCAAGAAGCTCGGCGTTCCCGCGTAGCCCGTCGCCTGCAGCGCGGAAGCGGTGCGCACTTGCAGATCGGTCTGGCCGGTACCGGCGGGAATCACCACGCATCCGAGGCTGCGCAGCCCGGAATCGAGCATGAATCCGCCCGGCGTCAGATGGTACGAGAGCGTGTTGAGCACGACGTCGCCCGGCCGGAAGCCGGTGGCGGCGAAGGCCATGCCGAACCGCCAGTAGTCCGAGGCGGGACCCTGCGGAACGTAGGTGGGCCCGGGCGAAGCGAAGAGCCGTTGCAGCCGGCCGACTGGACCGGCGAGGAACCCGGCCAGCGGCGGCTCCTCGGTCTGCATCGAGGAGAGGGCGTCCTTGCGGGTGATGGGAACGCGCCGGAGGTCCTTGAGCCCGAACTGAGCAGGCGGGATTCCCGCCGAATCGAGCAGACGCTTGACGCGCGGAGCCTCGCGATAGAGCAGCGCGACGGTCGACCGGAGCTTGCTCTCGAGGTAGTCCTGCCGATCCTCCTCGTCCTGCGTCTCGAGCGCCGGATCGAGCTGGTAACTCTCGCGCATCGCGCCTCCTGGCGGGGAGTCTATCCGAGGCGCCGGGGAATGGAGTGGTACGTCGGGTGGGAGGCGATTTGATCAGAAACGGATGCGCAGCGCGACGCCCCCGCGATCGGAGCGCCCCGTCGTCATGACGCCGACCGAAACCACCGGGCGGTCCCGCCAGGCGAGGAAGCCGGCATCGACGGCGCTCGCGACGAAGAGCCCGGCACCCATGACCGCGAGGCCTCCGACCACGTAGTTCACGCAGGGATCGAACCCCCCGGTGCAGAAATCGTTCATGACGACGAGACCGAGCAGGATCCCGCCGCCGCCGATCAGCAGACGATCGAGGAAGCTGAACGCCGCCCCGCGAGGGTTGTCGTTGGCGAGGTGCACGAAGGGTGCGCCGACCGCAAACGCAACCAGTCCCAGGGTCACGAAGCCCGGCTCGTGGGTGATGATGGGCACAAGGAGCATGACCCCGCCCGCGACCAGATCGGCAGCGACCGTCTGCCCGGAATAGCGGACACGCTCGACCCTTGGCTGTGGGCCGGTATCGGGAACTGCATCGGCGGGCGGCAGCCCAGAGGATTCGATCGCGAGCAGCAGTGCGATGGCGATCATCGCCAGGGCTGACCGCAGCCACCTCGTGGCGGCCACTCAGTGATGATCGCGCGCTCGACCTTCACGACAGCCACCTCTTCCGCCTGCGATAGCTCTTCACCGCCCGGTAGTTCCGCTCGTGCGCTCCGCCGCCCAGGTAGAACTCCTTCACGTCCTCGTTGCTCTTCACCTTCTCCGGATCCCCCTCCAGGACGACGTGTCCGCCCTCCATGATGTAGGCGAAGTGCGCGATCGCGAGCGCCAGATTCGCGTTCTGCTCGACGAGCAGGAAGGTCGTCTTCTCCTCCTCGTTGATGCGCTGGATGATCCCGAAGATCTCCTGCACGAGCTTCGGTGCCAGCCCGAGCGATGGCTCGTCGAGGAGGATGACCTGTGGCTTCGCCATGAGCGCGCGGCTGATGGCGAGCATCTGCTGCTCGCCTCCAGAGAGGTAGCCGGCTAGGCGTTTGCGCAGGCGTTGTAACTGCGGGAAGTAGGTGAAGCAGAGGTCGCGGGTACGGCGCAGCTCGGCGCGATCCGTGCGCACGTATCCGCCCATCGAGATGTTCTCGTCGACGGTGAGATCCTCGAAGACGCGCCGCCCCTCCATGACCTGGAAGACGCCGAGGCGGACGATCTTCTCCGGCGCGAGATCGTCGATCCGCTGCCCGTCGAGCTCGATGCGGCCGTCGGTGACCTCGCCCTCCTCGGAGGCGAGGAGCCCGGAGATGGCCTTCAGCGTCGTGCTCTTGCCGGCGCCGTTCGGCCCGAGCAGGGCGACGATCTTCCCTTTGGGGACCTCGAGCGAGAGCCCCTTCAGGACGAGGATGACGTCGTCGTAGATGACCTCGACATTCTTGAGGCTGAGCACCGCAACCCCGCTTCCGCTACAGCCCCAGCCACTCCTGCTTTCGCGGCATGTCGTACTCCGCCACCTTCTGCAGCTTGCCGCCCTTCACCATGTAGATCGGCGTCTTCGTCGACGGCCGGTGGTCGGTAGCCGTGTACGTGATGGGTGAGGTCAGGCCGCCGAGATCGAAGTCGTGCAACTCCTCGAGCGCCGCCTTGACTCCCGGGCCGTTGAGCGCGTTCGCCTTGTCGGCCCGCTTCAACGCCTCGGTCCACACGAGGACGTAGGTCCACCCGCGGACGTAGAGCGCATCGTGCGTGTCGCTCGGGTGGTTCTTCTTGTGGAAGTCCACCAGGCGCTTCATCCCTGGGACGTCCTCGCCGAACGGGACGTGGGGCATCACCCCCGTAACGCCCTCGGCGGCCTCCTTCGCCACCGCGGGCAGCGACTCGCTGAAGCCGTACGGGTTGGAGCCGAACCTGGTGGCGAGACCGAGCTTCTTCGCGTCCTTCAGCACCGTCGAGACGCCGGTCGTCGTCACGTTGATGTACCCGTAGTTGGCGCCCTTCTGCTTCATGTTGAGGAGCTGGCTGGTGGCGTCCTGGAAGGTGCCGGGCAGGATCTCCTCGTCGACCAGGTCGATGCCGATGTCCTTGCAGTAGCGCTTGCCCGCCTCGATGGGCGCCTTGCCGTAGGCGTTGTCGCCGTAGAAAAAGGCAACCTTCGGGTTGCCCGACTTGCCCTTCCAGTCGTCCTTCACCCACTGCAGCCAGGCACGGAGCTGATCCGAATAGCTCGGCGCGACGAAGAAATTGTAGGGCGTCTTGCTCGGATCGGTCAGATGGCCCGAGAAGGAGGCGGAGATGTACGGGATCTTGTCCTGGTTGACCGACGCCTTGAGGCCCTCCGTGTCTCCGGTGCCCCATCCGTTGATCATGATGACCTTCTCGTCGTTCACCAGGCGCTTGTAGGCGGCGACGGCCTCCGGGATCTTGTAGCCGTAGTCCACCTCGACGAGGTTGACGCGCTTGCCGTTGATCCCGCCGTTGTCGTTGAGCCACTGGACGCCGTCGTGCACGCCCTTCGCGAACGACTTGCCGACGTCGGACGTCACTCCGGTGAGATCGAAGATGCCACCGACCTTGATCTCGCCCTTCGCGGGTGCCTGGGCGAGCGCCGCCGGCGAAGCGAGGGCGAGGACGAGACACAGGGTGCGCAGGTTCATGGGCGGACCTCCTGAAGGTCAATACGAGAAGGGATACAGCTTCCAGTATGCCTTGATGCGTTGCCAGCGTGCAGCCATGCCGTCGGGCTCGAAGACGAGGAAGAGCACGATGGCGAGCCCGAAGACGCCGAGCTTCAGCGCTGCGAAGAGCTGTACGAGAGAGGGGAACGATCCGGCGAGGCGGCCCGTGGCGAGCCGCAACAACTCGGGAAGCAGGGTGATGAAAGTGGCGCCGAGGATCGACCCGAGAACGCTCCCGAGGCCGCCGATGATGATCATCCCCAGGTGATCGATGGCGACGCCGAGCGGGAAGTTCTCCGGGCTGATGATGTGCGCCTGGTAGGCGAGGAGCGATCCCGCCACCCCGACGAAGAACGAGCTGACCGCGAAGGCGAGGAGCTTGTGGCGGAAGACGTCGACGCCCATCACCTCCGCCGAGATGTCGTGGTCGCGGATGGCGATGAACGCCTTTCCCACTTTGCTGCGGAAGAGATTGCGGGCGAAGAAGAGGTGGAGCAGGGCGAGCGCGAGGATCGGGTAGAAGAGCCGCCGATCGTCGCCGAACTCGAGCCCCAGGAGCTTCGCCGAGGGAATGCTGGTGCCTGCGACGCCGCCGGTCATCGATTCCCAGTGTACGACGGTGAATTCGACGATGAAGTGGGCGGCGAGCGTGGCGATGGCCAGGTAGAGGCCCTTGAGCCTGAGCGAGGGCACGCCGAAGACCATTCCGACCAGCGCCGCGACGAGCCCCGAGGCGGGAAGGACGAGCAGGAAGGGAACGCCGCGTCCGGCGAGCGCGGCAGTGGTGTACGCGCCCACCGAGAGGAAGGCGGCGTTGCCGAGCGAAATCTGCCCGGTGAACCCGGTGAGGATGTTGAGACCCATCGCGGCGATCACGGCGATGCCGATGCGGTTGCAGACGTCCATCCAGTAGCTGGTGGCGAAGAGCGGCACCGCGAGCAAGACGGCGAGGAATACGGCGAGCAGCACCCGCGACACGGACGAGTCGAAGATGGCCATGTCGGCCGGGTAGGTGGTGCGGAAGTCGCCGCAGCGCACGCTCGCAATCTCCTTCAGACCCGCTCGATGCGGACCTTGCCGAAGAGCCCGTACGGTTTGACCATGAGGATGACGACGAGGGCGGCGAAGGGCGCCACCTCCTTCACGCCTCCCCCGAACACGGGGTCGAGGTAGCCGCCGGAGAGATTTTCCAGGACTCCGATGACGAGGCCCCCGACGACGGCGCCGAGCACGCTGTCGAGCCCGCCGAGGATGACGACCGGCAGCGCCTTGAGGCCCAGCACCGCGAGCGAGCCGTCGGCGCCGCCCCGCAGCGTCCCGAGCAGGATGCCGCCCAGGGCGGAGACCGCCGCCGCGATGCTCCAGGAGACGGCGAAGATCCGCCGGACCGAGATGCCCATCGACTGCGCGACCTGCTGCGAGAAGGCAGTCGCGCGCATGGCGACTCCAACGCGCGAGTAGCGGAAGAAGAGGGAGAACGCGGCGAGGAGGACGCCGGCCGCGACGACGCTGAACAGATAGCCGCGGGCGATGGGCAGGGGGCCGAAATGGATCGGCTCGCTCTCGAAGAAGGAAGGGAAGGGCCGCGTGTCGGTACCCCAGATGCCGAAGACGATGGCGCGCAGGATGCTGGAGAGGCCGAGCGTAACCATGATGACGGAGATGATCGGCTCGCCGATCATCGGCCGCAGGACGAGCCGCTCCATGGCGAGGCCGAGCAGCACCGAGAAGACGACGGTGAGAGCGAGCGCCCAGGGGAGCGGGACGTGCACGTTCTCCACCATCGCCCAGAAGACGTACGCGCCGAGGAGCAGGAACTCGCCCTGGGCGAAGTTCAGGATGCCGCTCGACTTGTAGATGATGACGAAGCCCAGGGCGACGAGGGCGTAGATGCTCCCCACCACGAGGCCGTTGATGGTGAGCTGGAGGAAGAACTCCATCAGCCGGCCCGCAGCTCGCGCACGGCCAGGTCCGACTTGATGCGCGCCGTCTTGCCGTCCTGGAAGCGGATGGTGGTGTCGATGGCGATGTGGTCGACCTCCCCATAGAGCGCCGCGATGATGGTCTGGTAGCGCTCCTCGACGAAGGCGCGGCGGACCTTGCGGGTCCGGGTCAGCTCCTCGTCGTCGGCGTCGAGCTCCTTGTAGAGGAGCACGAACTTGCGGATGCGCGCGGCCGCCGGGAGCGTGGCGTTCACCGAGTCGATTTCCTTCTGCACGAGATCGTAGACGTCCCGCTTGGCGGAGAGGTCGGTGTACGTCGTGTACGAGAGCTTGCGGGCCTCGGCCCACTTCCCGACCGTCTCGCGATCGATGCAAACGAGCGCGGTGAGGAAGGGGCGTCCCTTTCCGATGACGACGGCCTCCTTCACGTAGGGAGAGAACTTGAGCCGGTTCTCGATGAACTGCGGCGAGAAGTGCGTGCCGTCGGCGAGGCGGAGGACGTCTTTCAGGCGGTCGATCACGACGAGGTGACCTTCCTCGCTGAAGTGGCCGGCGTCCCCGGAGTGCAGCCAGCCCTGCGCGAGCGCCTCCTCCGTCGCCTCGGCATTCTTGTAATACCCGATGAAGACGGCGCGGCTGCGGGAGAGGATCTCGCCGTCCTCCGCGATGCGGACCTCGGTACCGGGAATGGGCTTTCCCACCGTGTGGAAGCGGATCTCGTCGCCCCGGTGGACGCAGGAGATGCCGCTGATCTCGGTCTGCCCGTAGATCTGCCGAAGCGGAACGCCCATGGCGTGGAAGAAGCGGAAGACATCGGGTCCGAGAGCGGCGCCGCCCGTCGAGGCGCTGCGCAGGTTGCTCACGCCGAGGCGGTCCTTGAGCGCGCGGAAGAGCAATAGCCAGGCGAGCCCGTATTGCGCTCGTAGCCAGAAGGAGGGCGAGCGGCCTTCCAGCTTCTCTTGCGAATAGCGATAGCCGATCGGCAGCATCCGCTCGTAGAGGAAGCGCTTGAAGGGCGTCGTATCCATCACCTTCACCTGCACCGCCGAGGTCAGGTTTTCCCAGAAGCGCGGCGGTCCGAAGAGCAGGTCGGGCCCGATCTCGCGGATGTTCTCCTGCGCCGTCTCCGGCTCCTCGGGGAAGTTGATGGCGAAGCCGATGGCGAGGGCGGTGGCGACGGACATCATCTGCTCGCCGATCCAGGCGAGCGGCAGGAAGGAGACGAACTCGTCCTCGGGCCTGCGGGGATCGACTTCGTGCAGGCTGAGCGCCATGGTGAGGAGGTTCCGGAAGGACAGCATCGCCCCCTTGGGAAACCCAGTGGTGCCCGACGTGTAGCAGATGAGCGCCAGGTCCTCGCCGTTCCCTTTGCCTACTTCGTCGAGCCAGAGGCCCGGCTCCGTTGCATGGCGCTTCCGGCCTTGTTCCTTCACGGCTGCAAACGATTGCAGCTTGTCGCTGTCATAGCCGCGCAGGCCGCGCGGGTCGTCGTAGATGATCGCTTTCACTTTCGGCAGGCGCCCGATCATCTCCAGGATCTTGTCGACCTGCTCCTGGTCCTCGGCCACGACCACCTTCGCATCGCAATGGTCGATGACGTAGGCGACCTCGTTGAGGTTCGAGTCCTGGTAGAGGCCGACGGAGGCGGCGCCGATCGACTGCGCCGCTAGCTCGGCGCAGACCCAGAAAGGACGGTTGTCGCCGAGGATGGCAACCTTGTCGCCGCGGCCGACGCCCAGGCCGAGCAGGCCGAGTGCGAAGTCGCGGACATCGTCGCGATACGCCGTCCAGCTGGTCTCGTGCCAGATACCGAGCTTCTTCTCGCGCAGCGCGGTGCGGGACGCCATGCGCTCGGCGTTCTTGATGAGGAGCTTCGGGAAGGTATCCTCGGCGAGGGGCTCCATCGCTCAGGTTCCGGCAGCGGCGGGCGCGGGCTTCGCCTCGGCGCCGAGATAGGCGAGCTGGACCTCGTCGTTGCCCCGCACCTCTTCCGGCGTGCCCTCGGCGATCTTGCGGCCGAAGTTGAGCACGTAGATGCGATGGGAGAGGTCCATGACGACGCCCATGTCGTGCTCGATCATCAGGATCGAAGTGCCCTTCTCCTCGTTCACGTCGAGGATGAAGCGGGCCATGTCCTCCTTCTCCTCGTTGTTCATCCCCGCCATCGGCTCGTCGAGAAGGAGCAGCTTGGGCTCGAGCGCCAGCGCCCGGGCGAGCTCGACGCGCTTCTGCAATCCATACGGGAGCGTGTGCACGATCTTCTTGCGGATGTGCTCGATCTCGAGGAAGTCGATGATCTCCTCGACCACCTTCCGCTCGGCGATCTCCTCGCGCTCGCCGAGGCCGTAATAGAAGCCGCCGGTGAAGAGCCCGGTGCGCTGCCGGAAGTGGCGGCCGATGAGGAGGTTGTCGAGCACCGTCATGCCCTTGAAGAGGGCGATGTTCTGGAAGGTGCGGGCGATCCCGAGGCGCGTGCGGGCGGCCGGCCGCAGGCGGGTGATGTCCTTGCCCTCGAACTGCACCTGCCCCTGCGAGGGCCGGTAGACGCCGCTAATGCAGTTGACGAGGCTGGTCTTGCCGGCGCCGTTCGGGCCGATGATGGCGACGAGCTCTCCGTCGCCCACTCGCAGAGAGGCGTCCTGCAACGCGTAGACGCCGCCGAAGCGGAGGGAGACGTGGTCGATCGCAAGGCGGGCGGAGCCGCCGCTGGGTAGGCCGACGGGAATGATGGCGAGACGTTAGCAGACCGAACGTTTACAATTCCAGCGGATGCACACCTTCCAGCCCGGCCTCTTCGACGCGAAAGAGGCCGAACCCACCTCCTTCGACGCGTCGTTCTCGGCAGTGCGCCGGATCGAGCTCGACCCTTCTTCCTGGCTCGAAGTCCAGGACGGGTGGGTGCGCGGGTCGGACCGGCTCTTCGACGAGATCTTGAAAGCGCGCAATTGGTCGCAGCGCACGCGCCGCATGTACGAGGGGCGCGTCCTCGAGCCGCGACTGACTGCGCCCTGGAACCTGCGCTCGGGAGCTCCGCTCGAGCCCCGGATCCTCGACGAGATGCGCCTCGCGCTGTCGCGCCGGTACGGCGTCCTCTTCGACTCGATCGGATTCAATCTCTACCGCGACGGCCAGGACAGCGTGGCCTGGCACGGCGACAAGATCTACAAGGAGATCGAGGAGCCGGTCGTCGCCCTCGTTTCGCTCGGGGAGCCGCGCAAGTTCCTCTTGCGGCCGAAGGGCGGGGGAAAGTCGCGGCCATTCCATCTGGGCCGCGGCGACCTGCTCGTCACCGGCGGGAGGACGCAGCGGACCTGGGAGCACTCGGTTCCGAAGGTGGCCGCCGCCGGGCCGCGCATCAGCCTGGCGTTCCGGTATGGAATGGACGCGCGGGCTTACGGGCGCCCGAAGGACACGTGAACACGCAAGACGGACCACTCTCGGGGATACGCGTCGTCGATCTGACGACCGTCATCATGGGTCCGTACGCGACGCAGATCCTCGCCGACTACGGCGCCGACGTCGTCAAGGTCGAGCCGCCCGACGGCGACATCATGCGCGGCGCCGGACCGATGAAGGGTCCGGGGATGGGCCATCTGCATTTGCAGATGGGCCGCAACAAGCGTTCGGTGGTCCTCGACGTGAAGAAGGAGGGCGGGCGCCGCGCTCTGCTCCGCATCTGCGAGAAGGCGGACGTCTTCGTGCACAACGTGCGACTCGCCGCGATGGAGCGGCTGCGGGTCGGTCCGTCCGACGTCCGCGGCGCGAATCCGCGCATCGTCTACGTGAGCCTTCTCGGCTATGGGAGCTCTGGCCCGTATGCAGGCAAGCCGGCCTACGACGATCTCATCCAGGGCATCTGCGGACTTCCAGCGCTCCTCGGCCGCGAGACCGGCGAGCCGGCGTTCGTGCCGGTCAACATGGCGGATCGCATCGTGGGCGTGAATGCCGTCCACGCGGTCCTCGCCGCGCTCCTGCAGCGCGGGCGCACAGGCGAAGGGCAGACGGTGGAGCTGCCCATGTTCGAGACGCTCGCGCAGTTCGTCCTCGGCGATCACATGGGAGGACGCACCTTCGATCCGCCTCTCGGTCCGCCCGGATATGTGCGGCTCCTGCACCGACAGCCCTATCGCACCTCCGACGGGTACATCTGCGTCCTCGTCTATACCGACAAGCAGTGGCAGACCTTCTTCCGTATCATCGGGCGGTCCGAGGAGCTGCAGGCGACTCCGCACCTCGCCACTTACGCGGCGCGGGCCCGGAACTACGAGAAGGCGTACGGCCGGCTCGCGGAGATCTTCGCGACGCGCTCGACGGCGGAATGGCTGGAAGCGCTCGAGCGCAACGATATCCCCTGCGTGCGTCCCAACGAGCTCGACGATCTCATCGACGACCCGCATCTCGCGGCGGTGGGTTTCTTCCGGGAGGTCCAGCACCCCACCGAGGGGAGCCTGCGGCTGGCGGGGATTCCGAGCCGCTGGAACGGCGCCTCGCTGCCCATCTCGCGCCCGCCGCCCCGCCTCGGCGAGCACAGCGTGGAGGTCTTGCGAGAGGTGGGACTCGATTCGGCGGAGATCGAGCGCCTCCTGGCCGAAGGCGCGACCATCGACGGACGCTGACCCCGGCCGGGCTCTTGCCTGTCCGAGGCGCTTCCCGTATGAACGCAGGTATGAACCGCAAGGTACGAACCCGGAGGGTCACGGCGAATCTTCCCGTTCACCTCCTCGAAGAGGCGCGGAAGGTGACCGGGACCGGGATCACCGAAACCCTCGTTGCAGGCCTCGAGAGGGTCCGGGCATCTTCCGCGGTGGCGCAGGCGCTGAAGTTGCGCGGCCGCTTGAAGCTAAATCTCGATCTGGACGAGCTCCGTGGCCGCTCTGGTCATTGACACTTCGAGCTGGATCGAATGGTTCGAGGCCCGGGGCCCGGACGCCATCGGAAGGGCTTTGGGGGAAGATCGGGTGATCCTTCCGCCAGTCGTTGCGGCAGAACTCGCTAGCGGGACACTCACCGCGGCGAAGCGGTCCAGACTGGTGCAACTTCTCCGCGTGCTTCCCCTATGCCCTGCGGATTTCGATCATTGGGTGCGGGTCGGACTGTTGCGCGCCGCCCTTCGTTCCCGAGGCCTGAGCGTCACCATTCCCGACGCCCATGTCGCGCAATGTGCACTCGACCTCGATTGCGAGTTGCTCGCGCAGGACCACGTCTTTGCTCTCATCGCGCGGCATGTGCCGCTACGGATGCTGGAGGAGTGACGTCACGGTTCGAGAGGTTCCCGAACCGAGCGCCGCCGCGCGTGCGATGCCCGACACGGACTCGCGCGGCGGCGCCCCTCCCTCACTTGCCGAGGTTTGCTACGAAGCCCTGCTGGCCTTGCGAAGTCGTGGGACCGCTCCCGAAGTCGACGGTGCCGGTGAAGTTGCCGCCCAGCGCCGTATTGTGATCCACCGACACGGCGATCGAGTGGACCGCGAGCGCCGCGCTCGCCCCCGTCGCCTGGAGATTGCTCGAATTGAGCGGCGCCCCCGCGAGATCGTACATGACGACCCATTCGGCGGTGGCGCTCCCAGCCCCGGCCAGGGACGCCCTGCCCGGCGGATCGACGGCCAGCAGCACCTCGTTCGTGTCCGGCAGGACGCGCGCTACCCGTTCCTTGCCGTCGGGCTCGAAGACGAACATCAGCGCCGAGCTCGGGTTGCCCGCGGTATCGAAGTGCTGGCCGCCGAAGTCGAAGGCGCCGCCGATGCGGCCCGCGGCCACGATGGCGCCCGAGGCGTCGACGCCGACGCCCTGGATGTTTCCGATCGTGCCCGCCGCGATGCGCTTTGCCCACAGTACGTTGCCGTCCGCCGAGGCGAGCTTCGCCACCACCGGACCGTTGCTCGCGAACGTCTGCCCGAAGATGGGATCGGTCTGCGAGGTGAAGGCGCCGACGACGACGTTGCCGTCCGGATCGATCCCCACTTCGGCGAGACCGCGGGAAGAGAGCGTCCACACCGGCGAGCCGTCGGCGCCCACGCGGACGACGCTGGTCGTCGACGGGTCGGTAGAGCTCCAGGAGCGGAATACGGCATCGCCCTTGGCGTTGACCGCGAGCGTGCTGCCGTCTTCGTTCAGGCGCTTTTCCCAGAGGAACTTGCCGTCGGGGTCGAGCTTGACGACCGCCGCGGCTGGCGTCGCGCCGTCGCCGAAATCGATGGTGCCCCTGCAGCCGAAGTCGGCGCAGTTCGAGGCCCACATCAGGTAGATGTCGCCGCTGCCATCGGTCGCGAGGGAGCTCGCCGGATCGATCGTCGTATTCGTGGAACCGTCGAAGAACCTGGTCCAGACCTCCTTGCCTTTCGCGTCGAGCTTGCGCAGGCCGACGGGGAGCGGCGCGCTCGGGTCCGAGAAGAGCGCGATGGTGGTCCCCGACGGATCGGTGGCGATCGCCACGACGCCGGCGGCGTCCTTGCCGTTGCCTACCGTAGAGACCCAACCGCCCGCGGGCGGGTTGTTGACGCTGCCGTCGAACGCGGCGCCGATCTGCAGATCGGTCGTGATCGAGAGCTCGCAGGTCGTCGCGGTCCCGGCGCAGGCACCCGTCCAGCCGGCGAACGTCGAGCCAGTCGCGGGCGTGGCATTGAAGACCACTCTCGTGCCGTCGTCGAATTGCGCCGTGCAGGTCGAGCCGCAATCGATTCCCGCCGGACTGGACGAGATGCGGCCGGCGCCCGCACCGGACGGCGTCACCGTCACGTTGTGCTTGCCCGGCGCCGCCGGAGCGACCGCCTCGAAGGTGACGAAGACCTTGGTGTCCGCGACCACCTTGAGGGCGCAGCCGCCGAGGCCCGTGCACCCGCCGCCCCAGCCCGCGAACTGCCAGCCCGGATCAGGGACGGGCGTGAGGACCATCTGCGTTCCCTCGGCGAGGATCGCGGAGCAAGTCGTGCCGCAGTCGATTCCCGCCGGCGCGGAGCGGACCGTTCCCGAGCCGCTCTTCGACACCGTCAGGAAATGCTGCGCGACCGGTCCCGGCAGCGGCGGCGGGACGCTCTGGGACCCCGACGTCCCGGATTTCCCGCCGCACGCCGCGATCAGGACCGCTACCCCCACCACCGCCCCCCAGACGACCATTCCGTTTCGCATCGGTTTGTGTTCCCTCCCGATACAGAGACGGAGCGGCGCCACTCCGCGGCCACGCAGCGGAACGGCGCACGGTCGAGGATGAGGCGAGCAGGGGAGCGACTGCTACCGCTTCAGTTCGAGAAGGCGGCGATCCCCGTCATCGCCCGCCCGAGGATGAGCGCGTGCACGTCGTGCGTCCCCTCGTAGGTGTTCACCGCCTCGAGGTTCATGGCGTGGCGGATGACGTGGAACTCGTCGGAAACGCCGTTGGCGCCGTGCATGTCGCGGGCGACGCGAGCGATGTCGAGCGCCTTCCCGCAGGAGTTGCGCTTGAGCATCGAGATCATCTCGGGGGCCGCGCGGCCCTCGTCCATCAGCCGACCGAGGCGGAGCGCGGCGTGCAGCCCGAGGGCGATCTCCGTCTGCATGTTGGCGAGCTTCACTTGAATCAGCTGATTTGCGGCGAGGGGTCGCCCGAACTGCTTGCGGTCGAGTGTGTACTGGCGGGCGCGGTGCCAGCAGAATTCCGCGGCGCCGAGCGCGCCCCAGCAGATCCCGTAGCGGGCGCGGTTGAGACACCCGAACGGACCGCGCAGGCCCTTCACGCCGGGTAGGAGGTTCGCCTCCGGCACCCGCACCTCGTCCATCACGATCATTCCCGTGCTGGAGGCGCGCAGGCTGAACTTGCCCTTCATGTCCGGCGTGGTGAGGCCCTTGAATTCGCGCTCGACGAGGAAGCCGCGGATCTCGCCCCCGTCGTCCTTCGCCCACACCACGCAGACGTCGGCGATCGGCGAGTTGGTGATCCACGCCTTCTCGCCGGAGAGCACGTAGCCGTTGCGATCCTTGCGCGCCCGCGTCTCCATGCTGCCGGGATCGGATCCGTGGTTCGGCTCGGTGAGGCCGAAGCACCCGACGATCTCGCCGGTCGCGAGCCGGGGCAGGAAGCGCTGCTTCTGCTCCTCGGAGCCGTACGCGTAGATCGGGTACATGACCAGGCTCGACTGCACGCTCATCACCGACCGGTAGCCGCTGTCCACGCGCTCGAGCTCGCGGGCGATGAGCCCGTAGCAGACGTAGTTCACCCCCGCGCAGCCGTAACCTTGCAGGGTCGAGCCGAGCATCCCCAGCTCTCCCATCTCGTTGACGATGCGGCGATCGAACTTCTCGTGGCGGTTCGCTTCCAGGATTCGCGGCATGAGCTTGTCCTGCGCGTAGGAGCGCGCCATGTCGCGGATGTGTCGCTCGTCCTCGGCGAGCTGGTCGTCGAGGTTCAGGGGGTCTTCCCAAGCGAATCGGCCGTCGGGCCCGGGTCCGGTCATGCCCGGTAGCATACGACTTTCAGGCTGCAGAAAACTTCGCGCGCCCGGCCCGGCCGCGTACGTTGCGGGTCCGTGCAACCCGCCCGTAAGAGGCTCGTCGCGCGCGTGGTCCCGCGCTTTGCGATCTCGCGCATCGCCCTGGCATCCCTCCTCGGCGTGGCGGTGACGCTGCTCCTCGCGGCCCGGTACTCCTGGGCGGTAGCCTTGATCTCGGGCTGGGACGCGGGCGGCGTCATCCTCGTCGGACTCGCCTGGATCACCATCTTCACGGCGGACGCGGCCGAGACCGGCAAGCGCGCAGCGGCGGACGACCCGGGGCGAACCCTGGTGTACGCGGTCGTGCTCGCCACCTCTGCAATCAGCCTCGGTGCTGCAGTCTTCTTGCAGCGCCAGTCCTCGGTCGTGGCGCCGCGCTTCGAGGCGCTCCTCGCCGTTCTCTGCATCGGCACGGTGGCGCTGTCCTGGACGCTCACGCACACCGCGTTCACCCTGCGCTACGCGCACCTCTACTACCGGGAAGACGACGAGGGGATCGGCGGCGTCGACTTTCCCGGCGGCGCCATGCCGACCTACATGGACTTCGCCTACTTCGCGTTCACGGTCGGCATGTGCTTCCAGGTCTCGGACGTCCAGGTCACGAGCCACCAGATCCGGCGCGCGGTGCTTTTGCACGCGACCATGTCGTTCCTCTACAACACCGCCATCCTGGCCTTCGTCTTGAACCTGGTCTTCAACCTCGCAGCTTGAGAGGGACTACTTCGACGCCATCGACCCCGTCGCCTCCTGCAATTCGGCCCACGTGCCGGCGAAGAAGCTGACGTTGTGGAACGCCTCGCGGGCCAGCTGCTCGGTCACGAAGCGGGCGTCGTCCGGGGAGGCGCCGAAGACGATGATGCGCGTGTTGTGATCGGTCATCGGCAGCCGCCCATCGTTCTTCGCCTTCTTCAATTCGCTGCTGTCCTTCCCGGCGACGACCAGCGCCCGGGGGACGCTCCTCGCGCCCGCCACCGATCCTTTGGAGAACTCTTCCGCGGCGCGCACGTCGATCCACACGGCGGTGCGATCGCCCCTTGCCACCACCGCCGCGCCATCGCGCTCGATCTGCGCGATGCCGCCGAGGGCGCGCCAGACCGGCATGCCGAGCTGGTAGCGGCGCACGTTGGTATGACCGGCCGCGAGCAGTTCATCGCTCAGGCGCTTGCTCTTCTCGCAGAACGGGCCGTTGCAGTACAAGACGACGGGGGCGTCCTTGCGATTGCCGAGCACGCGCGAGATCTCGGCCACGTCCGAGACATACTTCGCCATCTCCACGCCAGGTTTCGCCGCGACGTTCACGGCCCCCGGAATGTGGCCCATCGCGTATTCCAGATGGGGGCGACTATCGAAGACGGTGGCGCTCCGGGCGGCGAGGATCTCGCGCAACTCCTGCGTGGAAACTTCCGCCGTGCGCGCCCCCGTTTCTCCCAGGGTGGCATGGAAGATGTCGCCGGAATCGCGGGGTGGCGCCGCCGCGAGAACGAGAAGAATCGTGGAAGGACCGAGGAGAAATGGCATGGGAACCTCCCGGATCTCGTGAAGGTAGCACGATTCTTGATATGAGGAGCCTCGGTCCTCTTGGAGGGAACCCATGACTCTTCGCCGCCGCACCGTCTTGCAGTGGGGCCTCGGAACCGTTGCCGCCGCCGCCACCCGGTCCTTCGCCCAGGACAAGTACAAGCCGATGTTCCCGGTCGAGAAGGACGCGCAATTGCGCCTCCTGCGCTGGAGCGGGTTCGTCAAGACCGACGAGGAGGTCTGGAACCAGAACACGAAGAAGTTCCAGGACGCGACCGGGGCGGCGGTCAACGTCGAGTACATCGGCTTCGAGGACGTGCGCCCCAAGGCGGCCATGGCGGCGAACCTCAACACCGGGCCCGACCTGGTTATGGGTTGGTACGACGACCCGCACATCTATCCGCGGCGCCTCGTCGACGTGACCGACGTCGCCGAGGATCTGGGCAAGCGGCTCGGCGGCTGGTACGACGTTGCCCGCGCCTACGGGTTCAGCAAGACGGAGAAGCACTGGATCGGCGTTCCCATCGGCGCCACCTGCCAGGCGTTCAATTATCGAATCAGCTGGATGAAGGAAGCCGGGTTCGACAAGTTCCCGGAAAAGACCGACGGGTTCCTCAAGCTCGCCAAGGCGCTCAAGGAGAAGAACCACCCCGTCGGCTTCGCCCTCGGCCACGCGGTCGGGGACGCGAACAACTGGTTGCACTGGTGCCTGTGGGCCCACGGCGGCAAGACGGTCGAGGCGGACGACAAGACCATCGCCATCAACAAGCAGGAGTCCTGGAACGCGCTCGAGTACGCCAAGGAGCTGTACTCGGTGATGGTGCCGGGGACGGGCTCCTGGCTCGACCCGAACAACAACCGCGCCTTCCTTGCGGGAGAGGTTTCCGTCACCAACAACGGCATCAGCATCTACTTCGCCGCCAAGAAGGACTTTCCCCAGATCGCTGCGGACATGGACCACGCGAACTACCCCATCGGTCCGGTCGGCAAGCCCACCGAGCTCGCGCTCTTCAGCCAGGCATTCATCTTCAAGTACTCGCGCTTCCCCAACGCGGCGAAGGAGTACCTCCGCTTCATGCTCTCGCCCGAGCAGGCGGGGCCCTGGGTCGAGGCGATGAACGGGTACGTGACGCCGGCGTTGAAGAAGTATCGCGACCTCCCCATATGGACGAAGGATCCGAAGACGACCCCGTACCGCGACGTGATCGCGCGCATGCTGCCGAACAGCTATGCCGGGAACCCCGGCCAGCACGCCGCGGCGGCGCTCTCCGATTTCATCGTCGTCGACATGTTCGCCGACGCGACGGTGAACGGGCTCTCCGCCAAGGACGCCGCGCGCAGGGCGGAAGGGCGCCTGCGCCGGATCTACTCGTAGCTCCGTCCGATGGCGGCGGCGCGATCGTCGTCGGCGGTCCTCCGGGGCGGCTCGTTCGGGCCGCTCCTCGTCGTTCCGGCGGTGATCCTTCTCGTGGGCCTGCTCGCCTATCCACTCGGCCTGGGTGTGTGGCTCGGGTTCAAGGACGCGAAGATCGGCTCCCCGGGAACCTTCATCGGAATCGAGAACTACCAGTACCTGCTCGACGATCCGGTCTTCCGCCTCACCGTCGTCAACACCGCCCTCTACACGATCGTGACGGTGATCCTGAAGCTCGGCCTCGGCCTCGGCCTCGCGTTGGTGCTCAACCAGAAGTTTGCGGGGGTGCGCTTCTGGCGGTCGGTGCTGCTCTTGCCTTATGTGGTTCCGACCGTCCTCTCCGCCTTCGCCTGGTGGTGGATCTTCGACCCCCAGTTCAGCTTCATCAGCTGGGCGCTGGTGCGGCTCGGGCTGCTCCAGCGCAACATCGACTTTCTCGGCGATTCGTGGCTCGCCCGCATGTCGCTCATGATCGCCAACATCTGGCGCGGGATCCCGTTCTTCACCGTGGGATACCTGGCCGGCTTGCAGTCCATCTCCCCCGACGTCTACGAGGCCGCGCAGATCGACGGTTCGCGCGGCTGGCAGACGTTCTGGCACATCAGCTGGCCGCTCCTGTTGCCGCTCACGGTGATCCTCACGACTTTCTCCGCCATCTTCACCCTCACCGACTTCCAGCTCGTCTGGACCATCACCCGCGGCGGACCGGCCAACGCGACGCACCTCTTCGTGACGCTCGCCTACCAGCGCGCCATCCCCGGAGGGGCGATGGGAGAGGGCGCGGCCATCGCCGGCTTCACGCTGCCGTTCCTCGGCATCCTCGCCTTCGCGGCGCTGCGGGCGATCCGGGAGCGCGAATGAACGGCCGCTTCCTCAAGACCTGGCTGCCGCTCGCGCTCTTCGCGATCTTCCTGCTCTTCCCCTTCTACTGGATGGTGCTGACCGCGCTGCGCCCGAACGCCGAGCTGGTGAGCACCACCGCCAATCCCTTCTGGGTGCGCCACCCGACGCTCGAGCACATCCAGTATCTCTTGCGCGGGACCTCGTTTCCACGCTGGTTCTGGAACACGATGGGCATCGCCACCGGGGCGAGCATCCTCAGCGTCGCGGCGAGCTGGCTTGCGGCATACGGAATCGTTCGCGTCCGGTTTCCCTTCGCCGCCGGAGCGGGCCTCGCCATCTATCTCGGCTACCTCATCCCGCCGGCCATCCTCTTCATCCCGCTCGCCGACGTCCTTTTGCAGCTCGGCTGGTTCGACAAGCCGCTCGCGCTGGTGCCCGTCTACACGACCTTCCTCATCCCCTTCTGCACCTGGCTCCTGATGGGGTTCTTGAAAACCATTCCCCGCGAGATCGAGGAAGCGGCGATGGTCGACGGCGCGGGGCGGGTCCGGATCATGCTCGGCATCGTCCTGCCGCTCTCGGGTCCGGGACTCATCTCCGCGTTCATCTTCGCCTTCACGCTGTCGTGGAACGAGTACCTCTACGCGCTCGTCTTCATGTCGGCGCCCGAGCACAAGACGGTCCCGGTAGGACTCGCGACCGAGCTGGTCCGCGGCGACCTCTACCAGTGGGGACCGCTCATGGCGGGCGCGTTGCTCGGGTGCATCCCGGTCGTGATTCTCTACTTCCTCTTCGTCGACAGGTACGTGCAGGGGATGAGCGGGGCGCTCAAGGGGTAGGGTGGTCGACCTGCGCGCGGAGCGTCTTGCGCGCCTCGTGCAGCCGGTACCAGACGGTTCCTTCCGGAACGCCGAGCACCTCCGCGATCTGCTTGTGCTTGAGCCCTTCCACGGCGAAGAGCGAGAGCACCGCCTGGTGCTCGGCGGACAGGGTCCGGAACGCGGCCTGGACGGCTCGCGCCTGCTGCCGTGCCGCGGCCTGCGCGTCGAGCGGCGCCGCAGGGGAGGGAAGCGACTCTGCGTGCTCGAGGTTGATCGCGGGCGCTCTCCGCGCGCGCAGCGCGAGGGCCTCGCGGATCGCCACGCGATAGATCCAGGTGGATAGCTGAGCGTCCCCGCGGAAGGTGCGCAAACCCCGGAAGGCGGCGAGGAACGCGTTCTGCATCGCGTCCTCCGCCAGCGTCCGCTCGCCGCAGAGCTGGAGGCAGACCCGGAAGACGCGAGGCCGCAGCGACTCGTAGATCTCGCGGCACGCGGCTTCGCGGTCCTTGCCGCTCGCGGCCCGGGCCCGCGCGACGAGCCCTGCGTCGAGGACGGCGGCGCTCACTTCCCCTCCAGCTCGCGCAGCTCGCGTCTGAGCTTCGGGATGACGCGAAACCAGGCGTTGAACGCTCCCACGATGGCGACCGCGACGAGCGCTGCGCGGGCAACGACGCTCGCAGTCCCCGTGCCGAAGAGCCGCGGCGAAGCCGTGACGGCCAGGAAGGCGAGGTAGATCGGACCCCAGAGCGCGAAGAATCGGGTCCCGCGGATGCGGCGATCGTATTGCCGGCGGATGCCGGCGATGAGATCGGTCCCTGGCAATGCGCGCGCCGTCCGCCGCGCGGCAAGCCAGACGGCGCCGCCCGCGACCACGATGGCGAAGGTCATTCCGGCGACGAGCCCGCTGCCGAAGGGGTCGAAGACGGTGCCGACGAGCTTGCCGCGCACGAGGAGGAGCGCGGCTCCCACTGCCACCGCGGCGGCGATACCGATACCGATCTCGCGCTGGCGCCGACGCTGGACGCGCTCGATCCGGCTGCGCAGATCGTCCCAGCCGCCGCCCGGCGCCACGGGAGCCGCAAGCCCTTCTGCGAGCGAGGCGATGTCCGCCCGCTCCGCGGTGCAGCGCGCACAGCCTGCGAGGTGCCGCTCCAACGCTGCTCGCTCCTCGGGTGCGAGCTCGCCCTGCCGTTCTTGCTCGAGAGCGATGCTCCACCGTTCGCACGTTTCCGTCATGGTGCAGATTCAGAGGGCCCGCCGCGGAAAACCTTGGGATGGGCAGGGCTCCTACAGCCACCCACCAATCACGCGCCCGCGATACCATGGTCCGCCATGGCGTTCACCATCGCCGAAGGCGGGCTCGATTTTCCGCTGCCGAAGGTGCGGCGCATCGCGCAGCGGTTCGAGGCGCCGCGCGAGGAGTCGATCGGCGGCGCCGTCGAGCGCGAGATGCGCAAGCTCGGTGGACGCATCCGCCCGGGAATGACCATCGCTGTGGGCGTGGGCAGCCGCGGTCTCGCGCAGCTTTCCGCCATCGTCCGCGCCACCGTCGACGAGTTGAAGCGGCGGGGCGCGCGGCCCTTCATCGTCCCCGCGATGGGCTCGCACGGCGGCGCCACCCCGCAGGGACAAATCGACGTGCTCGCCGGATACGGCGTCAGCTCCGAGGCGCTCGACGTCCCGGTCGAAGCATCGATGGATACGGAGCTGATCGGCAGCGCGGATGGCGTGGACATCTTCTGGAGCCGCGCGGCGCTCCGGGCCGACGCCGTGCTGCCGGTGAACCGCATCAAGGTGCACACCGATTTCCACGGCGAGGTGGAGAGCGGCCTTTCCAAGATGCTCGCCATCGGATTCGGCAAGCAGAAGGGCGCTACGGTCGTGCACCTGAGCGGGTTCGACCGCTTCGATCAACTGTTGCCGAAGATGACCCGCATCATCCTCGACAAGGTGAACGTGCTCGGCGGCGTTGCCACTATCGAGAACGGCCTCGAGCAGGTCGCGCATCTCGAGATCGTGCCCGGTCCCGAGATCCCCATACGCGAGCCGCAGCTCTTGCAGCGGAGCCGCGAGCTCTTGCCCCGCGTTCCGTTCGACGATCTCGAAGTGCTGGTAGTCGATTACCTGGGGAAGGACATCAGCGGATTCTGCTGGGACCCGAACATCACCGGACGCTACGCGCCCCGCCACCTGGTCGATCCACGCAACCCGAAGAAGCTCGTCGGGCTGCGGCTCACCGAGCGGACGCACGGCAACGCCTGCGGGATCGGCATGGGCGACGTGACGACGCGCGCCGTGGTCGAGAACATCGACTACCAGAAGACCTGGACGAACAACGTAACCGCAAGCGAGCTGGGAGGCGGTAGGACTCCGATCTGGATGCCTGACGATCGCTCCGCCATCGCGCTCGCCATCGCCACCTGTCCGCGCATCGACCGCGCGGCACCGCGCCTGGTGCGTATCGAGAGCACGCTACGCCTCGACGAGATGTGGGTTTCCGAATCGCTCTGGCAAAGCGACGGCGTCCGGAATTCGCGGCTCGCGGCTCTGGGCGAGCCCGTCGAGATCGACTTCACCCCGCAAGGCCATCTTCGCGACCTGCCGCTCCCTGCCTTCTCGCACGGGCGCGCGCCCTGGTCGTGACAACAGGAGGCAACGTGATCGGAACGATGGTAGCCGCGCTTCTCGTCGCACAGGCAGGGACGCAGCCGTCGCAGGGGACGCAGGCGTCGCAGCCCTTGCAAGGGAAGGTCGAGGTGCTCTGGCTCGGCCAGTCGGCCTTCCGCATCACGACGCCCAGCAGCAAGGTCATCATGATCGACCCGTGGCTGACCAAGAATCCGAAGACGCCGCCGCAGTACAAGGACCTCGCGGCGCTCGGCAAGGTGGACCTCATCCTCGTCACCCACGCGCACGGCGACCATCTCGGCGACGCGGTCGAGCTCGCCAAGAAGAACAACGCGCCGATGTGGGGGCCGGCGGGTCTCAACCAGTCGTTGCAGACCCTCAAGGTGCTTTCGGCGGAGCTGGCGCCGCGGATGAACAAGGGCGGCACCATCGAGCCGTTCGGCGGCGGCATCCGCATCACCATGGTCCATGCCGAGCACAGCTCCGAGCTCGTCTGGCACAACCCGGAGACCGACAAGGACGAGGTGCACGTTGGCGGCGAGCCGGTCGGCTTCGTCATCCAGCTGGAGAACGGATTCAAGATCTACCACATGGGCGACACCGGCCTGTTCGGCGACATGAAGATGATCGGCGAGCGGTTCAAGCCGGACTTGCTCCTCATCCCCATCGGCGGGCATTTCGTCCTCTCGCCCGAGGACGCGGCGTATGCGACGCGCGAGTGGCTGAAGCCGAAGACCGCGATTCCCATGCACTACGGGACCATTCCGCAGCTGAAGGGGACTCCGGAGCAGTTCCAGAAGGCCCTGGGAAAGAGCAGCACGAAGGTGAACGTGCTGCAGCCGGGGGACAAGGCGACTTTCTAGGTCCGGTCACCTTTTTCCGTGGGTCTCGCCGTGGCCCCCACGTGTCCAGGCGCGGACCCGATTGCGTCCGGATCACCTATGCGCGTCGGCCAACGAGGGAACGTAGAGCACGGTGGATCTCAGAAGCAGTTCGGACAAGCTCACGGCGACTCGTTCGATTTGACCCTGATCAAGAGGTTCGCGAACGGCAGCAACGTGGGGAATCCGTATGATCGGAGGATCGTCGCTCCCTTTCGAGAGATCCATGAAGTAAGGATCCCCCGAACCAATCAGGCAGGAACCAAATGCGAGGTAACCGAGCGGCGCGGCTTCTCGGCCCGGACTCGCGTTGACCATCTCGTCGACGATCTGATGCGCTGGCATCCACAACATCTCCGCGCCCTGTCCCGACAAGTCGTCCTCCTCCGACAACTCAATGGTGGTCCCTATGATGGGACAGGACTTGAGGAACTCAACAAGCCATTCCGGGCATAATTCGGGGGGCAACTGCTGACGCAAAAGAATCTCATCGGGCATGCCGAGACAATGCCCGCCGAATCGTTCGGATACATGACGAATCGCAGCGACAACCGACATCGGGCGGCCTCGAGTGCTCAGAACAAAATGACCCCGCGCGCGTTCGCTCCCGAGTTCATCGCGGCGAAAGCCTCGTTGATCTCCTCCAGCCTGTACGTCCGTGTGACCAGCGCGTCGAGCTTCAGCTTGCCGGCGCGGTAGAGCGCCAGGAGCCGCGGAATGTCGCGGTGCACGTCGGCGCTGCCGTACCAGCAGCCGAGGAGACGCTTCTCGAGCAGCGGCAGGAAGAACAAGTTGAGCGATACGGATTCCTTGATGCTGCCGAGGCCGATGACGACGCAGGTTCCCGCCTTGCGGGTCGCCTCGAAGGCCTGCTCCACGGTTCGCTTTGTGCCGATCGCCTCGAAGGCATAGTCGACGCCGCGGCCCTCCGTGAGGGCGCGGATCGACTCGACCGCATCCGCCTTGCTCGCGTCGACCACGTCGGTCGCGCCGAACGTCTTCGCCATCTCGAGCTTCGAAGGTTGCGCGTCGATCGCGATGATGCGCTCCGCTCCGGCGATGACCGCGCCCTGGATGGCGTTGAGCCCCACTCCGCCGGCGCCGAAGACCGCCACGCTGCTGCCCGGTACGACGCCCGCCGTGTTGAAGACCGCGCCGACGCCCGTCGTCACCGCGCAGCCGAGGAGGGCGCACTTGTCGAGCGGCGCGTCGGGCGGGACCTTCACGGCAGCGTTCGCGGGAGCGACCGAGAATTCCGCCATGGTGCCGATCGCGGAGAAGACGTCGAGGTCCTGACCGTCCTTGTGCACGCGGCTCGTGCCGTCGGGCATCCGGTTGGTCTTGTTGATGCGCTCACCCAGCTGGCAGAGGTGCGGCTTCGCGAGCCGGCAGAAATAGCAACGGCCGCACGGCGTGACCCAGGAGAGCACCACCTTGTCGCCGGGCGAGAGATGACTCACGCTCTCGCCGACCTCCTCCACGATTCCGGCGCCTTCGTGCCCGAGCACGCAGGGCAGGCGGCCGCGCAGGAGGCCGGTGACCAGCGAGTAGTCGGAATGGCACACCCCGCTCGCGGCGAGGCGTACGCGGACCTCGTCGCGGCGAGGGGAATCGAGGGTGACGTCTTCGACCCGGACGGGCTGGTTGCGCTCGTAGCAGACGGCGGCTTTCATGGGCGGCGAGAGGTATCAGATCCGTTCGGGTCTGATAAATGGAGGCGATGATGCGCTCGCACGAGCAACTCTACATCGGCGGAAAGTGGGTCGCTCCTTCCGGGCGGGGCAGCGTCGACGTCATCGACGCCGCGACCGAGGAGCCCGTCGGACGGATTCCCGACGGCAACGAAGAGGACGTCGATCGCGCGGTGAAGGCGGCGTCGGCCGCGCTACCCGGCTGGGCCGCGACGCCACCCGCCGAACGCGCCCGCTTCCTCGATCGCATCAAGGAGGGCCTGGCCGCGCGCGCCGAGGAGATCGCCACCACCATCTCGGCCGAGGTCGGATCGCCCATCACGATGGCGAAGGCCGTCCAAGCGGCGCTTCCCGTCACCGTGACCGGAAGCTTCGCCGCCCTCGCGCGCGAGTTCCCCTTCGAGGAACGGATCGGCAATTCGCTCGTCGTGCGCGAGCCGGTCGGCGTGGTGGCGGCCATCACGCCGTGGAACTACCCGCTGCACCAGGCGATGGGAAAGGTCGCGCCGGCGCTCGCCGCGGGGTGCACCGTGGTGCTGAAGCCGAGCGAGGTCGCGCCGCTTTCCGCCTTCATCCTCGCCGAGATCGTCCACCAGGCAGGGCTCCCGGCCGGCGTGTTCAACCTCATCACCGGGAACGGGCCTCCATTTGGCGAGATGCTGGTGCGTCATCCGCGCGTGGACATGATCTCGCTGACCGGTTCCACGAGGGCCGGACGGCGGGTCGCGGAGCTTGCCGCGCCGTCCGTGAAGCGCGTCGCGCTCGAGCTGGGCGGGAAGTCAGCGACCGTCATCCTGGAAGATGCGGACTTCGACAAAGCGGTGGGAGTTTCGGTATCGAACGCGTTCCTCAACGGCGGCCAGACCTGCTCCGCCTGGACGCGGATGTTGGTGCCGCGCAAGCGGCAGGATCAGGCGCTGGAGATCGCCAAGCGCTCCGCGGCGAAGTTCAAGCCAGGAGATCCCCGCTCCGCCGAGACGCGCCTCGGTCCGCTCGCTTCCGCGCAGCAGCGGGAGCGCGTTCGCAAGTACATCCGGACGGGCATCGAAGAAGGGGCCGAGGTCGTCGTCGGAGGACCCGACGCGCCCGAAGGCTTGCCCAAGGGCTACTACGTCAAGCCGACCATCTTCGCCGGCGTGAAGCCAGAGATGACGATCGCCCGGGAAGAGATCTTCGGCCCGGTCATCTCTGTCCTCGCCTACGATGACGAGGACGACGCCGTCCGCATCGCGAACGACACCATCTACGGCCTCGCGGGAGGCGTCTGGTCGGCGGACGCGTCGCGTGCCGAACGCATCGCGCGCCGCTTGCGCACGGGCCAGGTCGACATCAACGGCGGCCGCTTCAACCCGCTCGCGCCCTTCGGCGGGTTCAAGCAGTCGGGCCGCGGCCGCGAGCTCGGCAAGTTCGGCCTGGAGGAGTTCGTCGAGACGAAGTCCATGCAGTTCTAGCCGCCTCCGTTGACAGCGACCGGCCGCTAAAGGCCGCAGCAACCAGATCAGCATCCGCTGAAATGATTCGAGCGTATCTCGTATGATACGGTTGAATCATGACAAAGCAGGCGTTGCGACGGCTCCTGGGGACGCCGGCCTTCACCGCGACGGCGATCCTCCTTCTCGCGCTGGCCATCGCGGTCTCGGCGGCGATCGGCGGACTCCTCGAGGCGGTCCTCTTGAAACCGCTCCCCTTCCGCGACCCGGAGAGCCTCGTCTGGGTCTGGGCCAGCCGGGTCGATCGCGACAAGGCGTTCTTCTCCATCCCGGACTTCCTCGACCACGAGGCGGCGACCCGGGCCGCCGACCTCGTCGCCTGCTCGCAATGGGACACGACGCTGTCGGGCGAAGGAGAGCCTGAGCGGATCCCGGGCGTCCGGATGGAGGCGAACGGGCTTTCGCTGCTCGGCGTCGTGCCCGCGGCGGGCCGCCTGTTCGAAGCGCAGGAGGAGTCGCGCAAGGTAGCCGTCGTCTCGCACGACCTGTGGCGGCGGAGGTTCGGCGCCGATCCGGCCGCCATCGGCAAGACGCTGGTCCTGAACGGCGAGCCGTACCAGATCGTGGGCGTCCTGCCGTCCTCGTGGACCTTCCCGAACCTCGAGGGGCAGGTCTTCGTTCCCTTCGACCTGCGCGGCGATCCGCGGCGCCCCCAGCGCGGGAACAATTTCATCCGAGCCTTTGCGCGGCTCCGGCCCGGGGCGACCGCGGATTCCCTGCAGCAGGAAATGAAGGCGACGCAGCAGCGACTGCGGGAGCAGTACCCGGAAGCCGCGAAGACGGCGCCGCCCCACGTGCATCGCTTCGCGGACGAGCTTCTCGGCTCGGTCCGCCGGCCGCTGTGGCTCCTCGCTGGCGGCGTCGCGCTCCTCATCGTGGCCGTCTCGGCCAATCTCGCCGGCCTGATGCTCGCGCGGGGCGCGGCGCGGCGAGGCGAGTTCGCGGTTCGAGCGGCGCTCGGCGCGCGGGCGCCGCAACTCGCTCGCGAGGTGCTGGTCGAGACCGCGCTCCTGGCGGTGGCCGGAGGCGTTCTGGGGCTCGTGCTTGCCCACTGGCTCCTGGCGCTGCTGGTGCGGCTCGGACCGCGGGATCTGCCGCGGCTGTCGCATGCCTCCCTCGACGTGTGCGTCGCCCTGGGTACGTTCGCTGCCATCGGTCTCGCCGCGGGCGGTGCAGCGTTGACGCCGGCCTTGCAAGCGAGTCGCAGCGATGCCCGGCAGGCGCTCGCGGTTACCGCCGGTACGCGTTCCGGTGCGCGCGCCCGCCGCGCAACGATGCTGGTGGAGATCGCGCTGACTTCCGTGCTGCTCACCATCGCCGGCCTGCTCGGGCAGAGCTTTCTTCGGTTGCAGGGAACCGCGCCTGGCTTCCGCTCCGAGGGCGTTCTCACCGCCCGCATCTCCTTGCCAAGGAACCGATACGCGAGCGTGGCCGACGTCGACCGATTCGCCCGCGAAGTTGCTTCAAGGATCGCCGGACTGCCCAATGCGCGCGGAGCGGCGATCGGTCACGTGCTGCCGCTCAGCGCGCTGAACGTGCGGGCGGACTTCACCGTCGTCGGACGCCCGCCGCTCTCGCCCACCGACGCGCCCGCGGCGCAAACGCGCTGGTCGTCGCCAGGCTGGATCGCGGCGCTGGGGATTCCGCTGCTCGCGGGCCGCGCCTTCACGGACGCAGACGACGCCAAGGGACGCAAGGTGGCGATGGCCGACCGCGCGCTCGTCCGCAAGTACCTGGCGGGAATCGAGCCGGTGGGAGCGCACCTGTCGATGGACGATCGCGAGGTGGAGATCGTCGGAGTGGTGGAGGAGGTCCGCCATTTCGCGCTCGACGAGGACCCTCTGCCGACGCTCTACCTGCCCGTCGCGCAACTGTCGCCCGACATCCTTCCGTTCTTCACCTCGCGGGCGTTCATCGTCGCTCAGGCGCCGGGCCTCGCGCCCTCCGCGCTACGGGAAGCGATCCGGGAGGTCGATGCGAGCGTTCCCGCCGACATCCATCCGCTCGATGAAGTGCTTTCCGCCGCCCTCGCGCCCCGCCGCTTCCAGGCGCTGGTGATGCTCTTCTTCGCCGGGGCGTCGCTCTTCCTCGCTGCCACCGGGCTCTACGGCCTCACCGCCTGGTCGGTGACGCAGCGCCAGCGCGAGATCGGTGTGAGGCTCGCACTCGGCGCCACCGCCTCGGGAGTCGTGCGACTGGTGGTCGGCGAAGGCGTGCGGCTCTCGCTCCTGGGATTGCTGCTCGGGGCGGTGCTGTCGATCGGCGTGGCGCGCGCGCTTCCCGCCGTCGTCCCCGGCGTCGCGGCAGGCGATGCGCGTGTCTTCGCGCTCGGTCCCTTGCTGCTCGTGGTGGTGGCCATCGCGTCGAGCTGGATCGCCGCGCGAAAAGCAGGCGGCGTAGCGCCGATGGAAGCGCTTCGCAGCGGCTGAGCGCAGCCACTTCAGCGCGAGAATCCCAGCACCGCCTCGCGGTATGTTCTCAGAAGCGGAAGGCGAGGGCAGAATCTCCGCCACCGCGGCGGTGCCCAAGCGGCACGAGGGTGCCGACCGCTGCGCCGGCCACCGCACCGACCGCGACGTCCGTGTAGAAGTGTCGCCCCGCGGCGACGCGTTCGGCGGCGACCATCGAGCCCATGGCGACGGCGACAATCCACGGCCAGACGCGCTGCTCGTGACGGATTCCGAGCGTCACGGCGGTGACGGACAGCGCGGCGAGGACGTTCGAGACGTGCCCGGAGTAGAAGGAACGGTATCCCCCTGGCTGGTTCAAGAGCCCGGGATCTCCCGCATAGGTGCGCGGCAGTGGCCTCCGTACCGTGTACTTCGCCGCCGTGACGAGCGCGCCGTTCACGGCCAGCGCCTCCCCGTAGACCGTCGCGTCCTCGACCCAGGTGCCGGACAGGCCGACGTCCAGCGCGTCGAGGATCAAGGGAGCGACCAGGACGACGCCGGCAGTCGCATCGCTCGTGTCGTCGAGGAACTTGTTCTCGTTGCCGATGACGTGACGGTCGAGCGCGTTCACTTCCCCTGGATCACAGGGGCATCGGGGATGGATGAGCTTGCCGGCGAATGCATACGGGATCGCAATTCCGAGCGCGGCGGCGGCGATCACGGCGACATCCATCGCCGGCACCACATGGTACGCGGACGGGCGCGCGGCCTGGACCGCTTGGGGAGGAACCGATGCGGCCAGGAGGAGCGCGAGGAAGAGCGGCATGCCGGAAGGTAGGCAGCCGCGTCACCGCGCACTGGCAGACGAAAGACCTAGCGGCCCGGGCCGCGCAGCTCGTCGATGAGGAACGAAAGGCCGAGCGAACGCATCGGGTGCGAGCGGAGCACCCGCACCGCGTCGACCACCTTCCCGAACGCCTCCTCGCCGAGGGCGTGCTCCAGCGTTTCGAGATGACGCTTCTCGGCGCGCCGCTCGCGAACCCGCTTGCGCCACACCGGGTCCCACAGGTCGTCGAGGTGGGTGAGCCATTCGCTCGCCGCGATGGCCGCCCACTCGCCCGCGTCGAACCAGATGCCGCTGCAGATCGGGCAGCGGTCGAGATGGAACGAATGCTCGCCGTCGACCCGGGCGCGGACCAGCACGCCGCGGCAGAGCGGACAGATGCCAGAGCGGGCGTCCGAAACGCTCGGCACCGGCGTCGCCGCGTCGATCGACCCCGGCATCTGGTGCGCCTCCACGGCCTCGTGTGGCAGCCAGACGCCGCGGCAGCGCGAGCACCGGCTCGGGGGGATGAACGGATCCCCGCCCGGGGCGCGCCTGCGGGGCGCGCTGAGGGGAACGAGGGTCGCGGATTTGCACTTCGGGCAGTCGTGCATGCGCCGCGAAGGGTCGCCGCCGCGGCGGTGGAGCGTCAATGCGTCCACGTGGTCGGGCGGACGACAGACGAAGTCTGCGGATTCAGGCCTTCTTTTTACGACCGCCCGCGTCGCGCTGGAGGGCCTGGTGTACGAGTCTGGGACCGTCCTGCGCCGCGGGTGCGCCGTGACCGGCACAGAGCGCCTCGAAGGGGAGATCTGCGAGACGCCGCACACTCGCGCGCGTCCGTTCCGGATCGTCCTGGTACTCGTCGTCGACGAAGCGGAAGCCGCCCGCGTCCCGCAAGAGGAGATCGCCGCAGAAGAGGATGCCGCGCTCGGGACGCTCGAAGAGGAGCGCGAAGGACGCGTTGCACGGACCGGGACCGTGCAACGCGCGCAGGCCCAGAGGTAGCTCGCCGCCTTCCCCGTACGATACGTCGGGCGCCTCCTCGAGTCCCTGGGCACCCTCCGGCGCATAGACGCGCAAGCCAAAGCGCTTCCGGTAGCGCCAGGACGAGCGCTGGTGCGACTGCACGGTGAGGACGATTGCACGCAGGTTGCGGAGCGCTCCGAGTTGCGCCTCGACGAGCGGCAACGGATCGACGAGGACGGTCTCCTTCTCGCCGACGAGGGCGTAAGCGTCGCTGCGGAAGTCGACCCGATCGTCGTGCACCGTCCAGTGCAAGAGGCCCGGGACCACGGGGGTCATCCTGTCCGCGACCTGGCAAGGCTCCGACATGGGCCGAACCTACCGCGCGCCCGGTCGGCAGGATACGCTCGGCGCATGATGAAAGTGCTCTCCGCCGAGGAGGCGGTGGCGGAGGTCGTCTTCGACGGCGCGACGTTGATGGTGGGCGGCTTCGGCCTGGTGGGGAAGCCGCTCACGCTGGTCCGTGCGCTCAACGCCAGCGCCTTCAAGGACCTCACCGTCATCAGCAACAACCTCGGCGAGCCGGGCAAGGGGCTCGGGGAGACGCTGCGGCTGGGCAAGGTCCGGCGCGCGATCGGGTCGTACTTCACCACCAACCCCGACGTCGGCGCCGCGGTGCTCGCGGGCAAGCTCGAGGTGACCTTGATTCCGCAGGGAACGATGGCGGAAGCGATGCGGGCCGCGGGCGCGGGCCTGGGCGGGTTCTACACTCCGACCGCGGCGGGGACCAGGCTCGCCGAGGGCAAGGAGACCCGGGTCCTGCGCGGGCGCGAATACGTGCTCGAGGAACCGCTCCACGCCGACGTGGCCCTCATCCGCGCGCACCGCGCCGACAAGCTCGGGAACCTCGTCTACTGGAAGTCGGCGCGCAACTTCAATCCGGTGATGGCCACCGCGGCGAAGACCGTGGTGGCCGAGGTGGACGAGATCGTCGAGGTGGGCGCGCTCGATCCGGAGATCATCGTCACGCCGCATCTGTACGTGGATCGCCTGGTCATCGCCAAGGAGCGGTTGTGAAGGAGCTGATCGCGCGGCGGGCGGCCAGGCTCCTGCAGCCGGGATGGGTGGTGAACCTCGGCATCGGCATTCCGACTCTCGTCGCGAAGTACGTGGACGAGGGCGTCGTGTTCCTGCACAGCGAGAACGGGGTGCTCGGCGTCGGCCCGCCGCCAGGGCCGGGCGAGCTGGACGTGAACCTCATCGACGCGGGCAAGCGCCCGATCACGGTGCGCCCCGGCGCCGCCTACTTCGACAGCGCGCAATCGTTCGCGATGATCCGCGGCGGACATGTGAACGCGGCAGTGCTCGGCGCGCTGCAAGTGGACGGGCAGGGGATCATCGCCAACTGGGCGATTCCGGGAGAGCTGGTGCTCGGCGTCGGCGGCGCGATGGATCTGCTTTCGGGGGTCCGGACCGTGATCGTAGTGATGAGCCATACGACGCGCGAGGGGGAGCCGAAGATCGTGTCGCAGCTCACGCTGCCGAAGAGCTCGCTCCGGCCGGCGGACTACCTCGTCACGGAACTGGCTACCTTTCGCGTGCGTGACGGTGGGCTCGTCCTCGACGAGTTGGTCGAGGGCGTGTCGATCGACGAGTTGAAAGCGCGCACCGCCGCGCCGTTCAGTACGGCCTGATCGCCATGCGCATTCGCAAGCGCGCAATCCTGGTCGTGCTGGCGGTGGTGTTCGTGCTCTTCGTGGCGAACGCGGTCGAAGGAAATCTGCTCAATCGAGCTGGGGCCGCGCTGAAGGAAGAGAACTACCCGTTGGCGCTGGAGCGAATCAAGCCGTTGGCGATGCTGGGCGACAGCACGGCGCAACAGTTGCTCGGGTGGATGTACGCGTTTGGAAATGGAACGCCGGCGAATCCGGACGAAGCATTGAAGTGGTTTCGCAGATCCTCAGGTTGGTTCAAGAAAGACGATGGGAAGGTCGGCGCCCATGCGTACTGGATCGCGAGGGTCTACGCCGGAGAGGAAATCGGCTGGCCTGCCGAGAGGAGCGAGGTGCAGGCGACACGATGGTTCCAGATCGCCGCCGACCACGGGTCTTCAGAAGCGGCCCGGCGACTCGCTGCGCGTACGCATTGATTGCGACATACTCGCGTTCCGATGGCTCGGAAATTCTTCGTGTCATTCTCGGAGAGGTCGTTGCGCGCGGTCGACGCAGCCGCGCGGACGGCAGGCGAGTCGCGTAGTGAGTTCCTGCTGCGAGCTGCCAGGGCAGAGTTGCGCCGCCTCGAGGCGTTGCCGCGAGGCGCGGTTGATGCCCTGCCCTCGGGCGCGGCATCCGATCTCAGTACCCGATCGCGCACCCGTCCGACCTCGACTCCGAGCCGCCGCGGAGCACGCCGCTCTCCGGGTCGATGAGGATCCCCTGGTACCCGCCGCCATTCCGCGAGGTTCGCGACACTTCGTGCCCGCGGCGGACCAATTCGGCGAGCGTCGTCTCCGGGATCCCATGCTCCGCGAGCACCAGCCCACCGTTGGGCGCCTCCGGATATCCATTCGGGCTCGCGGAGCCGATGTGGTCGACGCGCGGCGCCTCGCCGGCCGCCTGCACGTCCATGCCGAAGTCGAGCATGTTGACGAGAACCTGCACCTGACCCTGCGGCTGCATGTCGGCGCCCATCACGCCGAAGACGAACCAGGGGCGGCCGCCGCGCAGCGCGAGGGCGGGGATGATGGTGTGGAAGGGCCGCTTGCCGCCCTCGATGCGATTCGGGCTCCTCGGATCGAGCGAGAACAAGGTCCCGCGGTTCTGCATCGCGAAGCCGAGACCGGGAGGCGCCATGCCCGAGCCGAAGTGCTGGTAGATGCTCTGGATGAGCGAGCAGCAGTTCCGCTTCGCGTCGACTGCGGCCACGTAAACGGTGTCGGATACGAGGGCGCCCGGCTGTACGCCCACGGCGGCGCGGCGCGGATTGATGAGCTTGCGTCGCTCCCGCGCGTACTCCTTGGACCGCAGCCGCTCCACCGGTACCGATGCGAGCTCCGGGTCCGCGTACCAGCGCGCGCGATCGGCGTAAGCGAGCTTCTTCGTCTCGATGAAGAGGTGCCAGTAATCCGCCGAATCAGGTCCGAGCGCGGCGAGGTCGTCGCCCTCGAGCATGTTCAGCATTTCCAGCACCGTCAGGCCCTGCCCGGGCTGCGGCAATTCGAGCACCTCGACGCCGCGATAGGTGGTCGAGATCGGATCCACCCACTTCGGCTCGCAGCGGGCGAGGTCGTCCGCCGTGAGCAACCCCCCGGAAGCCTCCGAGTAAGCGGCGAGGTCCCGCGCGATGCGTCCCCGGTAGAATGCGTCCCGCCCTCCGCTAGCGATCTCGCGATAGGAGCGCGCTAGGTCCGGATTCCGGACCACCTCGCCGGTCCGCGGCGACCGCCCCTGTCGGAGGAAGGTCTTCGCCGATTCCGGCCGCGCGCGCAGCTTCTCCTCGGCGCCCTGCCAGAAGGAGGCGATCACCTCGCTGACGGCGAAGCCCTCCTCGGCCGCGGCCGCGGCGGGTTCGATCAGGTCACGCAACGGCAGCTTTCCGAAGCGCGAGCGTAGCGCATCCCATCCCGCGACCGCGCCGGGCACTGTCCAGGAGAGCGGCCCGTCGCCGGGCATGTGTGTGAAACCGCGCGCGGTGAGAGCGTCCGCGCTCGCCTTCTGCGGCGCGCGCCCGCTCGCGTCGAGGCCGAAGACGCGGCCCGCTCCCGCGTCCCAGACCTGGGCGAAGAGATCTCCGCCGATGCCGCACGACATCGGCTCGACCAGCCCGAGCATCGCGTTGGCGGCGATGGCCGCGTCGACCGCGGTGCCGCCGCGCTTCAGCATCTCCACTCCGACCAGCGCGGCGAGCGGGTGGCTGGTCGCCACCATTCCATGGAGAGCGTGGACGACGGAGCGGCCGGTGGAACCGGGCCGGCGCAGATGCCGGGAAACTCCGATGGCGATCTCGGTCATGGCCCCATCCTCATAGCGCCAGATACGCCTTGCGCACGAGGTCGTTGCCGAGCAACTCGCTGCCGGTGCCGGTCAGGGTGACGCGGCCCGATTCGAGGACATACGCCCGGTCGGCCATGCGCAGGGTCTTCTGCACGTTCTGCTCGACGAGAAGGATGGTCATGCCGAGCTTGCGGATCTCGGCGATGGTGCGGAAGACCTGCCCGACCACGACCGGCGCGAGCCCGAGCGAAGGCTCGTCGAGGATCAAGAGCCGCGGCTCGCTCATGAGCGCCCGCGCGATGGCGAGCATCTGCTGCTCTCCACCGGACAGCGTCGCCGCCTCCTGCCTCCGGCGCTCCTTGAGCCGCGGAAATAGCTCGTACGCCCTGGAGAGGTTCTCCGCTCGCCGCGACCGGGCGCGACGCAGATAGGATCCCAGAAGGAGATGCTCCTCCACCGACATGCTCGGGAACATCTGCCGGCCCTCGGGAACACAGGCGATGCCCCGGTCCACCACCTCGTGCGCAGGGTGGGTCTCGATGCGATCGCCTTTGAACTCGATGGTCCCGCGCCTTCTGCGCAAAAGCCCCGTGACGCAGCGGATGAGCGTCGTCTTGCCCGCGCCGTTGGAGCCGACGAGCGCGACGATCTCGCCCTCCTTCACCGAGAGCGAAGCCCCGAAGAGCACCGGCGCGTCGCCGTAGGCGGCATGCAGGTCGCGCACCTCAAGCATCGTCGCTCCCGAGGTAGGCGGCGACGACCTGGGGATCCTGGGCGACGGTGACAGGCAATCCCTCCGCGATCTTCTTGCCGTGATCGAGGACCACCACGCGGTCGGAGAGGCCCATGATCACCTTGAGGATGTGCTCGACGATGACGATGGTGACGCCGCCTTCGCGGACCCGCCGGATGATCTCGATGGTGGCGGCGACCTCGGATTCGTTGAGGCCGCTCACCACTTCGTCGAGCAGCAAAAGGCGCGGACGCAGCGATAGCGCCTTGGCGATCTCGAGACGCTTGCGCGCCGCCTGGGTGAGCGCCGAGGCGGGCTCGTGCGCCCTGCGTTCCATGCCGAGCAGGGCGAGGACGCGCATCGCCTCGCCTTCCGCGCTCCGCAGCGCGCGTTCGCGCAGGAACGCTCCCACCATCACGTTCTCCAGGACGGTGAGTCGCGGGAAGGGCCGCACCACCTGGAAGGTGCGGCTCACGCCCCGGCGCGCGAGGCGGAAGGGGCTGAGCCCCGTCACGTCCTCGCCGAAGAGCGAGATGGTCCCTCGCGTCGGACGCAGATAGCCGGAGACGAGGTTGAAGAGCGTCGTCTTGCCGGCGCCGTTCGGGCCGATGAGCCCGACGATCTCTCCCTGCCCGACGTCGAAGTCGACGCCGTCGACGGCGCGGACCCCGCCGAAGTCGCGCCTCAGCTGGCGGACGGAGAGCGCGACGGCCATGGCCAGAGCCTGCGGTAGAGGCGGAGCACGCGGCCCGAGAGCCCGTCCGGCGCGTAGCGGACGACGAGGACGATGACGATCCCGTAGATGAGCAGGCTCCTCTGCTGCAGCAGGTTGCGGAACCCTTCCTGGAAGGCGAGCAGCACGAGCGCGCCGAGCGCCGGCCCCGTGATGGTGCCCATGCCTCCGACGATGGACATGAGCACGAGCTGGATCGACAGATCGAGCGAGTAGACGCCCTGCGGCTCGAAGAAGGAGAGATAGATGCCGTAGAGGCAGCCGCCGAGCGACGTGAGCGCCGCGCTCGCGCAAAAGGCGACGAGCTTCACGCGCAGCGGATTCACGCCGAGCGCCATCGCCGAATCCTGGTCCTCCCGGATGGCCTCGAGATAGAAGCCGGCCCGCGACCCGGCGACGTAGAGCGCGGACATCAGCGCCACGAAGAGCAGCGCGAGCCCGAGATAGAATTCGACACGCCGATCGTAGAGGTCGAGGCCGAAGAGGGGAGGCAGGTCCTGGAGCGATACTCCCTCGGGGCCGCCCGTCAGGGACGACCAGTTGTTGGAGACGATGCGCAGCACCTCGGCGACCGCGATCGAGGCGAGTGCGAAATACGCTCCGCGCAGACGGAAGGTGATGAAGCCCCACACCGCGGCGAGGAGCACGCAGGCGGCGACCGCGGCCAGCAAAGCAAGCCACATCGGGACCTGGGCGCGCTGGAGCAGCGTGAAGGTGTACGCGCCCAGCCCGACGAAGGCGGCATGACCGAGGGAAAGCTGACCGGCCCAGCCGCCGATGAGGTCCCAGGCGGTGGCGAGCGCCGCGAACAGCACCAGCGAGACGCCGAAGTTGAGCGCCCGCGGCAGGATGAAAGGATAGAAGGCCAGCACGGCGATCGCGGCGCAGATGCCGAGCGCGGCGCGCGCCCGCCGCTGCACGCGCTGCGAGCGCAGGACGGGCGTTGCCGCCTCAGACATGGGACGATCCGAACAGTCCCTGGGGGCGGACGAGCAGCACGAGGAGGAAGGCGATGAGCCCGAAGGCGTCGCGATATCCGGTCGCCCCGAGACCGGCGCCGACCGACTCCACGATCCCGAGCAAGAGCCCGCCCCAGATGGCCCCGACGATGCTCCCCATTCCCCCGAGGACGGTCACGACGAAAGCCTTCAGGGTGAAGATTCCACCGACGGTGGGGAAGACGTAGAGCGCGGGCAGGAGCAGGACGCCCGCCGCCATGGAGAGCACGATGCCGATGCCGAACACGGCGGTCTGCACGAAGCGCGTGTCGACCCCTTGCAGCTCCGCGGCGTCGCGGTTCTGCGCCGCCGCGCGGATGGCGCGGCCCAGGTCGGTGCGCGTCAGGACGAGAAACAGCCCGGCGACGACGATCACGGTGAGCGCGAAGGAGACGAGCAGCGGCACAGACAGCGTGACGGGGCCGATGGCGACCGTCCGCGTCGAGTAGGACGTGTAGATCGTCTCGGGATGCGCGCCGAAGATGAGCAAGAGCGAATTGCTGAGGATGAGCCCCACTCCGACGGTCATGAGGATGAGCGAGTGCTCCGCGGCGTTCTGGATGGGAGCGAGGAGCACGCGTTCGACGAACGCGCCGAGGAGGAACCCGGCGGGCGCGACTACCACCAGCGAGAGATAGGGGTCGAGGTGGAACGAGCGGAAGAGCGCGAAGGCGATGTACATGCCGACGGCCATGAACTCGCCGTGCGCGAAGTTGACGATGCGCATCACCCCGAAGATGAGCGAGAGCCCGATCCCTACCATCGCGTACACGCCGCCCGTGAGGACGCCGGAGGCGACCGTCTGGACGAACCCGATGAGGTCCATCAATTGCTCTCGCGGCGCTTCTCCCAGGGAGGAGTGGGATACGCCGGCTTGCCGGAAGCGACCTCCTTCGGCCAGACGACGACGAACTTGCCCTTCTGCACCTGGATGAGGAGCGAGGGCGCAGGGTTCTGGTTCTTGAAACCGTTCTTGTCCTCGAAGGAGACGGGGCCGAACGCCGTCATCAGCTTCACCTCGCGGAGCGCCTTGCGGATCGCCTCGCGATCGGTCGAGCCGGCTTTCTTGATGGCTTCGGCCACCGCGAGAAGGCCTCCGTACGACTTCGCCGCGTGGTGCGATGGCTCGGCGTTGAGCTCCTTGACGAGGCGCTTGTAGAGATCCTGCGCTCCCGGGAACTTGGCTTCGGGCCGCCAGGGAGAAGCGCTGAAGACGTACTCGGCGGCGTCGCCCGCGCCGGTGATGAACTGCGGCAGCGCGTATCCGGTAGCGCCCACCGCGATGAACATCTTGGGGCTCAGGCTCACTTCCTTCGCCTGGCGCAGGAGCGTGGCCGCGTCTTCCTCGTAGCTCGAGAGCGCGACGACGTCCGGATGCGCCGACTTGAAGCCGTTCAGCGTGGGGCGGAAATCGGTGAGGCCGCGATCGTAGGCCTGGGCGCCGACGATCTCGTAACCGAGCTTCTTGCACTTCTCGCGCACCGACGCCTCGGTCGAGTGGCCGAGCGCGTCGTTGGAGACCAGCACCGCCACGGTCTTCAGGTCCGGGAAGCTCTTGATGAGATCGAACGAGGCATCGGCGTAGGCGTCGGTGGTCTGGCCGACGCGGAAGACGTAGGGAGAGCCGGGCTTGGTGATCGAGGTGTCGGCGGAGTTGGTGTTGACGAGAGGCACCTTGAGCCGGCTGAGATATCCGGCGAGCGGCTTGGTGATGCTGGAGGCGAAGGCGCCGAGGATTACCGGGACGTTCTGCCCGGCGAGCTTCTCGGCGGCGGCGAGGCCGGCGTTCTGGTTGCTGGCGTCGTCCTCGATGAGGAGCTCGATGGGCCTGCCGAGCACACCGCCCTTCTCGTTGATCTCCGCGGCGGCGACATTGTATCCCGCGACCTCCATGGCGCCGAAGGTGGCGAAACTGCCCGAGCGCGAGGTGATCACCCCGAGGCGGATCGGGTCCGCGGGAGATGCGGGGCGGGAAGCGCAGAGGAGCAGGGCCGCAATGGCGAAGAGTCGCAGGCGCATGGGCGCGCAAGCTAGCACCCCGCGATGCGAGGGTTCAAAGTCGTTTTCGCCAGAGTAGATAAGCGGGCACGCCGGCGAGGGTGAAGCCCAGCCCGGCGAGGCTGTGCACCGGATCGGCGACGAACGTGGCGACGACCACGGACCCGCAGACCGCGATGAAGGCCAGCGTCGTGACGGGGTGCCCGGGCATGGCATGCGCGCGCCGTTCTCCAATGCTGCGGCCTTCGGCCTCCGCCCGTCGCGGGCAAAGCCCGCTCCTCCTCCGGAAGACGAAGAGGCCCCCCGCCGTGAGCGCGAAGAACACGAAGTCGATAGCGACCACGTAGCGGAGGATCGCCTCGTAGGTTCCGAGCAGCGCGAGCGCGATCGTCACCGCACCCTGCAGTCCGATGGCGACGGCCGGCACTCGCGTGCGCCGGCTCACTCGCGCGACGGTGCGGAAGAAGAGGCCGTCCTCCGCCATCGCGAAATAGACCCGCGGCGCGGTGAGGATCGATTGGCTCAAGAAGCCCAGCGTCGAGAGCGCGATTCCCGCCGAGATGGCGGCGCCGCCCCTGCGGCCGAGCGCGCGCGTCATCACGTCGAACGCGGGAGCCGCGGTCGCCGAAAGCCCGAGCGGTCCCAGGGTCCGGAGGCAAATGAAGACGACCAGCGAGTAGAGGGCGATCACCCCGCAGACGCCGGCAATGAGCGCGCGCGGCAGATCGCGGCCTGGATCCCGCATCTCGCCGGCGATGAAGGACGCGGTCTGCCAGCCTCCGTAACAGAAAAGCACCGGGATGAGCGCGGCACCGAACTCGGGGATCGAGCTCGGAGGTCCGTCTACCGCGGGCGACGGTCCTGCGAAGGCGAATCCGCATACGACGATCGCGAGGAGGGCCCCGATCTTCAGCACCATGAGGAAGCTCTGCACGGCGCTTCCGGCGCGGACGCCGAAGCAGTTCACGACGGTGAGCAGCGCGACCGCGAGCGCCGCCAGCGCGCTCTCCGAAAGCGGCACCGGGACCAGCTCGCGGAAGTACCGTGCGAACGCGATGGCGGTCGCCGCCATCCCTCCGCTCTGGATGACGAGCAAGAGCGCCCAGCCGTACAGGAATGCTGCGAGCGGGCTGTATGCGTCGCGCAGATAGGCATACTGCCCGCCGACCCGAGGGCGGCTCGCGGCCAGGTCGGCGTAGACGAAGGCCCCGAGGAGCGCCGCGGCGCCACCGACGAGCCAGGCGCCGAGGATGAGGACAGAGGAATGGACGCTGCGGGCGACGACCGCGGGATTGAGGAAGATGCCGGACCCGATCATTCCCCCCATCACGATCATGGTCGCGTCGAAGGGCCCGATGCGGCGCGCGAGCGCGGCTTTGCCCGGGCGCGGCGCGACATTTGCGTCGATCCCTTCGTCGCTTTCGCCAGTCACGGGAACGACGGTAGCAAACCCGAGCCCCGGCATTGTGATCGAGGACCTCGCGGACTATCCTCGCCGCCCTTTCCTACTCCCGGAGGCACACCCATGAAGATGCGTGAGGCGCTGGTTCTCGCGGTGCTCTTGACGGTCTCCTCGTTCGGCTTCGACCGCAAGCATGCCGAGACCTTCGCCCGGCTTCCGAACGATCGGGCCAACCCGGAAGGTCTGGCGGTCGACCGCAAGACCGGCGACGTCTACGCGGCGGACTTCGAGGTGAAGAGCAACCCGCCAGGCCACGTCGTCGTGTTCGACAGGAACGGTCATTTCCTGCGCGATGTGGCGATCGCCGGATCGAGCAACCTGCTCCTCGGCCTCGACTTCCATCCCACCTCGCACAAGCTGCTCGTCATCGATTTCGGGAACGGCAACGTCCTCGACGTGAACCCGAGGACCGGCGCGGCGACCATCTTCTCGGCCATCGGTCCCGGCTCCGGCCTCAACGCGCTCACCTTCGACGACGCGGGGTTCGTCTACGTCTCCGATTCGTTCCAGGGAATCATCTATAGGATTCCGCCCACCGGCGGCCCGGCGGCCGTCTGGAAGCAGGATCCACTCCTCACCACGACCGGTGTGCCGCCCTTCGGCGCGAACGGCATGGCCTTCAACAAGGCGCGATCGCTACTCTTCGTCGCCAACACCGGAAACGACACCATCGTCCAGATCGTCAACGCCGGCGCGACCGGCGGGACGGCGACGGTCTTCACCAACAGCATCAACGGAGCCGACGGCCTCATCATCGACGAGCAGGACAATCTCTGGGTGTGCGCCAACCAGGGCGACGAGATCGTCATCGTCGACAACACCGGAAAGGTGATCGCCAAGCTCGGCGACTTCGACGGGCTGAAGGGGAATGCCGAGCCCAACGGGCTCCTCTTCCCGGCCAGCCTCGTCTTCGCGGGCGATTCGCTCCTGGTGACCAATCTCTCGCTCGACCTCCGTCTCTTCGGGTCCAACACCGTCGACGCGCAATGGGCGGCGCAGGTCCGGACCCACACGCTCGCGCGGCTGCCGCGCAGGATTCCGAAGCTCGGGGAGGCACGGTGACCGCGCCACGATGACGGATAGCCCCCCGGAAGCGGTCCAGGCACGAATCGCCGAGCTGGAGCGGCAGCTACTGGAGCTGCGCGGGAGCGACCCGGCGCCGCAGGCGGCGCTGATCGTGACCGCGCTCGGGGACGGACGGATCCTCCAGGCGAGCGACGGATTCGCGGAGCTTTCCGGCTATCGGCGCGACGAGCTTCTCGGCCGTTCGACGCTCGAGCTCGGCCTGTGGCGCGATTCTGCCGATCGGGACCGTGCCCTGCAGCGACTCGCCGCGCAAGGAGGGCGGGGCACGGCGCGCTTCGTGCTCCGCCGCCGCGACGGAACGACCTGCGAGGTCATCGGCCAGGTGGAGACCGTCGCCATCGGCGGCGAGCAGGTGGTGGTCACCGCCCTGGAGATGCCGACGGCAGATCTGTTGCTGAGGTCGATGCGCGAGAGGGACGAATCGCTCGACTTCATCCTCAGCAACGCGCCGCTCATCCTCTTCAAGACCGATCGGGAAGGCGTCCTCGTCTTCGACGCGGGCAAGGCGCTCGCCAGCCTCGCGATCAAGCCCGGGGAGCTGGTCGGGAAGTCGATCCTCGAGCTCTATGGCGCCATTCCGGTGCTGCTCTCCGACGGATCCGTGATCAGCGTCGCCGAGCTCTTCCGCAGGGTGATGACCGGGCACGTGATCCTGGGGAGGACCGAAGTGTCCGGCACCGTCCTCGAAAACTGGCTCGCGCCCTGGCACGACCCGTCCGGCGCCATCGCCGGGATGATCGGGATGTCGATCGACGTGACCGAGCGAGCGGCGCTGGAGACGCAGCTTCTCCACGCCCGCAAGCTCGAAGCCTTGGGGAGGCTGGCGGGCGGCGTCGCCCACGACTTCAACAACATGCTCTCCGTGATCCTCGGCTACTCCGAGATCCTGTTCGAGGAGTCCGCGCCCGAGGACCCGCGCCGCGCGGAGCTCGAGGAAATCGTCGCCGCCGCGCGTCGATCGAGCGAGCTGACGCGCCAGCTTCTCGCCTTCGGACGCAAGCAGGTGCTGCGGCCGCGGCCCCTCGATCTCGGCGCGCTCCTCGCCCGACTCGACCGGATGCTGCGCAGGCTCATCGGCGAGCACATCGACGTCATCACCCGCGTCCCGCCCGAGGTCTCCTGCGCCCTCGCCGACGAGGGCCAGCTCGAGCAGCTCATCGTCAACGTCGCGCTCAACGGACGGGACGCGATGCCGAGCGGCGGCCGGCTCTACTTCTCGGTGGGCGAGGCGACGGTCGCCGAGGCCGAGGCGCGCCGCCGCTCGCTTCCACCCGGCCGGTACGTCGTGCTCTCGGTGGGCGACACCGGCGCCGGCATGAACGCGGAGACGCTGTCCCACATCTTCGAGCCTTTCTTCACCACCAAACAGCCCGGGCACGGGACGGGGCTCGGGCTCTCGACCGCATACGGATTCGTTCGTCAGAGCGGCGGCGACATCGAGGTGGAAAGCGCTCCGGGACAGGGGACGACATTCCGCGTCTACCTGCCGGCGACCGGGCAGCGAGCGGCAGCGGCTCTCGAGGCCACGGAAGGACGCCCGCTCATCGGCAACGAAGCGGTGCTCGTCGCCGAGGACGAGGCGATGGTCCTCCACGTCGCGACCGAGTTGCTCCGGCGCGCCGGGTACAGCGTAGTCGGGGCGCAGAGCGCGGCCGAGGCGCTGGAGATCGCCTCGACGCCGCAGGCGATCGATCTCCTTCTCACCGACGTATTCCTCGGCGATCTGTCCGGCCAGGAGCTGGCGGCGCGGATCGCGAGCGCGCGACCGGCGCTGTGCACCGTGTACATGTCGGGGTACTCGGCGGAGGAGGTGCCGGAGCCGCTCGTGCAGAAGCCGTTCGCGGCTGGCTCGCTCCTCCGCGCCGTGCGCGACGCGCTCGACAGCCGCACCCCTCCGGCGAGTAGCGGTGCCTGACGATCACGGCCGCTTGCCGAAGAGCGCCAGCGCCACTCCGCAGAGGATGCAGGCCGCCGAGGCGAGAAGCCTGCTGGTGAGATGCTCCCCGAGTAGCGCGATGCCGCCTCCGGCCGCGAGCACGGGGACGAGAAGCTGCGCGACTGCCGCGCGGGTCGCGGTGAGATGGGGAACGGCGGTGGCCCAGATCGCGTAGCCGACGCCGGAGGCGAGCGCGCCGGAGACGGCGGCGAGGAGGAGGCCGGTGGCCCGGAACGGCTGCGCCGGAGCGAGGAACCAGAGAAGCGCGGCTACCGGCAGCGTGCGGGCGAAATTTCCTGCCGTATCGACCAGGGCGGAGCCCGTCTTGCGCGCGAAGAGCGAGTAGGCGCCCCAGGCGGCCCCCGCCGCGGCCATGGAGAGCGAGGCGAGCAGGGTGGCGGAGCGAGCCGACGGCACCGCCAGCGCGACCAGCCCGACCAGGGCGAGAAAAAGGCCGGCGAAGGCCTGCAGGCCGGGCCGCTCGCCGCGGACCACGCCCGTGCCGACCATGGTGAGCTGCACCGACCCGAAGAGGATCAGGGCACCGACGCCCGCGGGCAATCGCACGTACGCGAAGGAAAAAGCCACCGCATAGAGGAGCAGCGCGGCCGCCGAGCGCCACGCGCCGCGCAGCCGGCCGCCGGTCAAGATGGCGAGCAGGATCGCGCCGCAGCCGAGGCGGACGGCGGTGAACCGCGCCGGATCGATCGCTCCCGACCCGAGCGCCGCGCGGCAGAGCAGCGAGTTGGCGGCGAAGCAGATCAGCGCCAGGGCGGTGAGGCCCGCGACGCGCGCCGCCGGGAGCGAGACGGGGGCTGCTAGCGCGCGCAAGTTCGGAAACCCGCGAAGATGTCGCGACGGTCCGGCGTGTAGAAGTTGCGGTAGGTGTTGCGCAACAGGCGTGCGCGGGTCGCCCAGCAGCCGCCGCGCAGCACTTTGTGAGTCCCGAACCAGGGCTGCGAGTATTCCTTGTACGGATCGACCTCGAATCCCGGATACGGCTCGAAGCCGGTGGCGGTCCACTCCCAGACGTTGCCGATCATCTGCCGGCATCCGTAGGCGCTGTCGCCTTCGGCGTGCGCCGCGACTGGAACGGTGCCTCCGGCGCGGCCGTCGAGATTGGCGAAGGTCTCTGTCGGCTCTTCCTCTCCCCAGGGAAAGCGGCGCTTCGCCGGGGTCGAGGCAGCGAGCTCCCATTCCGCCTCGGTCGGCAGCCTGCGCCCGGCGAAGGCGCAGAATGCTTCGGCCTCGTACCAACTGACGTGGATGACGGGATGGTCGGGCGGAAGCGGGCGGAGCGAATCGTAGCGGCGATGCGCCCAGCCGCCGTCGGTGCGCTCCCAGTACACCGGCTTCTGCGCCCCGCACCCCGCTCGCCATCGCCAACCCTCGGGACTCCACAGCCGCTGGTCGCGATACCCGCCCGCTTCGACGAAAGCGGCGAACTCGGAATTGGTGATCGGGGCTCGGGCCATCCGGAAGGGAGCGATAAGGGCCTCGTGCGCCCATTTCTCGTTGTCGAAGACGAACGAGGTGCCGCGCTCGGCGCCGAGCCGATAGCGCCCGCCCGGCACCGCGACGTCGCCCGGCAGCTTTCCCATGCAAGACGGCTCCGGTCGCGCGAAGGGATCGGAATAGCCCAGCGTCTGCCGGGTGTACGCGAAAGCCTCGTCGTGCATGTCCTCGTGGAAGAGGGCGAGCTGGTGGAAGTAGGCGCCATCGTCGAGCCGCAGCGCCGCGATCGATCGCTCGAGGACCGTGGCCAGGTACTCGAGCGCGGATTTGCGATCGAGAAGGGGCAGGTCCCAGCGCGTGTCGTGCGCCACCCTGGCCGAGTCGTAGAGCGCGTCGGAATTGGCCACCAGCGGGGCGCGCCCGCCCGCGGCACGCAGCGTCCAGAATTCCTGGAACCAGGCGACGTGGCCCATTTCCCAGAGCGGCGGATTGACGATGTCGAGCCTGGGCCCGAGTAGCTGCGCGCCGTCGAGATCGGCAACGAGGAGCAGCGTGCGCGCACGCGCGTCGCGCAGGGCCTTTTCCAGTGGATCCATTGCCTTCCCGGATCATAGTCTCTCTCGCGCGTGCGTGTCGCGCTGATCTGCCCTGCTCCTTCGGGATCGCGGCTCGGGAACCGGGTCACCGCTCTGCGCTGGGCGGCGATGCTCCGAGCGGCAGGCCATCGCGCGTGGCTCGTCGACCCGGGCGCGGCTCCCGCCTGCGACGTGCTCCTTGCCTTGCACGCGCGCAGGTCGGCCTCGTCAGTGGTCCGATCGCGCGAGGAGGCGCCGGAGCGCCCCATCGTCGTCGCGCTCACCGGCACCGATTTGTACGTGGACATCCACCGCGACGAGGAGGCGAAGCGGTCGCTGGCGCTCGCCGATCTCCTCATCGCGTTGCACGGACGCGCCGCGGAAGAGCTTCCGGCGGGGATGAGGGAGAAGGTCCGCGTCGTGCCGCAGTCGGCGCCTCCGGTGCGCGCGACGCGGCATGCCTCGACTGGCACCTTCGAGGTGGCCGTCGTCGGACACTTGCGCGACGAGAAGGATCCCCTGCGCACGGCGCTCGCGGCGCGGCTCTTGCCGGAAGCGTCGCGAGTGCGGGTCGTTCATGCCGGTGCGCCGCTCACGCCGGCCTGGAAGCGAGCCGCGCTGCGCGAGGAGCGCGAGAACCCGCGCTACCGGTATGTCGGCGAATTGCCGCTCGCGAAGGCGCGGGCGCTCATCGCTCGGGCCCGGGTGATGGCGCTCACCTCGCGATTGGAGGGCGGAGCCAATGTCGTTTCCGAAGCGGTGGCGGCGGGGACGCCGATCCTCGCGTCGCGGATCCCGGCGATGGAGGCGATCCTGGGAGAGGGGCACCCCGGGCTGTTCGAGTACGGAGATACCGAGGCGCTGGCGGCGCTGCTGGAACGGGCTGAACGGGATCCGGCGTTTTTGCGGGAGCTTGCGCGGAGGTCCCGGGCTTTGCGCAGGGCACTGTCGCCGCGGAGGGAGCGGGATCGGTTGATGGCGGCGATGAACGAGGCTGCACGCCTCGCAAAGGGGTAGAGATCCTCGACGGCCGCTGAGGCTTGACGCTGCTTTCCTGCGGTGCTAGTTCCCTAGCACGTGCTAGTTTTCTAGCACCGGCGCGGGGAGGGACCCGTGAAGAAGGCAGGCCTCGAAGATCTCAGCCGTCGCGAGCGGCAGATCATGGACATCGTCTATCGCGAGGGCCGGGTCAGCGCGACCGACGTCCTCGCCCGGCTCGCGGATCCTCCGAGCTATTCGGCAGTCCGGGCGATGCTCCGCATCCTCGAGAACAAGGGCCATCTCCGCCACGAGCTCGACGGCAACCGCTACCTCTACCTGCCGACCTTGCCGATGCACCGGGCCAGCCGGTCGGCGCTGCGCAACGTGCTGGAGACGTTTTTCGAAGGCTCGACCGAAAAAGCGGTGGCGGCGCTCCTCGATCTTTCCCGCGACGAGCTTTCCGACGAAGATCTGGAAAGGCTTTCCCGCCTCATCGGCGAGGCGAGGAAGGAGGAGCGCTGATGGACGCGCTCGATCTGCAGTTCGGCCGCTTCGTCCTCGACATCGCCGTGAAGACCACTGCGCTGCTCGCCGTTACCGGTATCGCGCTGCTCGCGCTGCACAAGGCGTCGGCCGCGACGCGGCACCTCGTCGCCGTGGCCGGCCTCGCCGGCGCCCTCGCCATTCCCGCGCTCGCCTTCTTCTTGCCGGCCTGGGATCTGCCCGTTCTTCCAGGGGAGCGCCACGTGCTCGGAGAAAGCTCCTGGGACGCCCGCAAGCTCGGGACGGGAGATCCCTCCTGGGCCTCCCTCGAGGTTCGAGCCGGCGAAAACGCCAGCGTCTCGCCCGCCGCCGGACTCTCGCGGACGCAGCCGGGCATCGTCGCTCTCGCGCGTCGCGCCGGCATCGCCTGGGTAGCGATGACCTGGGCAGCGATCGCGGCGCTTGCGCTGGCCCGCCTCCTCGTCGGACTTTCGCGCGTACGGGGTGCCGCCCTGCGCGCCGCGCCACCGCCGCGCGAGGATTGGGCGATCCCGTATATCCGAGCGAGCCGCGCGCTCGGCCTTCGGCGCTTCGTTCGGCTCGGCTTGACCGACGAGGTGGAAGTGGCAATGACCGCGGGCGCACGCGAACCGGTGGTGCTCGTCCCGGCGAGCGCCGGTGCCTGGCCCGAGGAGCGCCGCCGCCTCGTGCTCCTCCACGAATTGGCCCACGTGAAGCGCTTGGACTGGCTCTCGCAATTAATCTGCGAAGTCGCTTTGGCGCTGTGGTGGTTCCATCCGCTCGCCTGGATCGCCGCGGCGCGCGTACGGCGCGACGCCGAGCTTGCGGCGGACGACCTGGTGCTCCGCGCCGGCGAGCGGCCCTCCGTGTACGCAGGGCATCTGCTCGACATCGTCCGTTCGCTTCGCGCCGATCGCGACACGGTAGGCGCGATGGCGATGGCGCGCGCCTCCGGATTCGAATCCCGACTCCGCGCGCTCCTCGAGGCGCGACGCCGCGGTCCTGCCTCGACGGCCGGCCGCGTCGCGGCCGCCGGGCTCTCTTCCATCGCGCTCCTGCTCGCCGCCGTGCATCCCACCCCCGCGCAGGCCTCGGAGCAAGCCTGCGAGGCGGGCGCGGAGGTAGCGACCCCGTCTTCCGAGCCTCACTTCAGCGTCGGCAAGGTACGCGACGCATTCGCCAATCTCGGCACTTCGGGCTTCTACCAGCGCGGGATGGCGCTCCACCGCGAAGGCCGGTACCCGGAAGCGATCCAGGCCTTCCGCAAGGCCATCGCGCGCGACGAGAGGACCGGGGAGTCCGCCTACAACATCGCTTGCGGCTATGCCCGGCTCGGCGATCGCGACTCCGCTCTCGGATGGCTTGCGAAGGCCTCGACGCTCGGCTTCGACCTGTCCAGGTTCCTCATGGACGACGACGATCTCCTTTCGCTCCGTGCCGATCCCCGCTTCCGCGACCTCGTCCGTCGCGTGCGCGAGGAGAGCTCGGAAGGCCAGGCGCGCTCGCGCAAGGCGATTTCGCGCTTCGAGAAGATGAGCGACGACCCGCCCACGTCCGCCGATCCCTGGGCCTCGGTCGGCAAGGAGCTCCTCAAGGCTGGCGAGTACGACCGCGCGGCCGACGCGTTCCGCGAAGCCGCGCAGCGCGCGATGCGGCCCGGCACTTCGCTCTACAACGCGGCTTGCGCCCTCGCGCTCCAGGGCGACGACGAAGCGGCGCTGGTCGAGCTGGAGCGCGCGGTGGAAGGCGGCTTCGACGATCCCAAGCTCCTGCGCAACGATCCCGATCTCGCCACCCTCCACGACGACCCGAAGTTCGAGGAGCTCGCAAAGATGGAGGAAGCCCTCGCCATGCCGCGGCTGCGCGTCGGCCGTTCGCTGCGCCGCTCGGACATCGAGGCCTGGAAGAAGGCGGCGGAGGGTTTCGAGGCCTACGCGCGCGAGCACGAGGATTCGGGCCGGGCGCTCTTCAACGCCGGTTACGCGCGCCTCTACGCCGGCGAGGAGCCGAAGTCCGCGCAGCATTTCGCGAGAGCATTGGAGCTGGGCTATCGAAAGCCCGCGACGCTCTACAATCTCGCCTGCGCCGAGGCGCGGCAGGGTCACGCCGATCGCGCCTTCGAGTGGCTCGGCAAGGCCCTCGACGCGGGGTTCGACGGCAAGGGAATGCTCCGGACGGACGAAGACCTCGAGAGCCTGCGCTCCGATCCTCGCTTCCGCGAGCTGGTCCGCCGCACCGAGCTGGCGGGACACCTCGGCGCTTTTTGACCTCGCTCTCCCGCCCGCCCGGCGGCATGATGGTCCCCTTTCGAGGTGGCCATCATGGACGCCGACGTCCTCATCATCGGAAGCGGTCAGGCCGGAGTGCCGCTCGCGACTCGCCTCGCGAAAGCCGGCAAGAAGGTGGTCCTCGTCGAGCGGAAGGAGCTCGGGGGGACCTGCATCAACGTCGGGTGCACGCCGACGAAAACGATGGTGGCGAGCGCGCGCGCCGCGCATGTCGCCCGGACGGCGGGCCGGCTGGGCGTTCACGCTGGCGAAGTGCGGGTCGACTTCCCCGCCGTGATCGATCGCAAGGACTCGATCGTCCGCCAATGGCGGCAAGGGGTCGAGAACCGCGTGAAGCAGGCCGGCGTCGTGCTCGTTCGCGGTCATGCTCGATTCGTCGGCCTGCGCCGCGTCGAAGTGGCAGGCGAGGTCCACTCCGCGCCGACCGTCATCGTCAACACCGGCGCGAGGGGCGTAGAGCCTACCATCGACGGACTTTCGAGCGTGCCCTGGCTGCACAACGGTACGCTGATGGAGCTCCGCGAGCTTCCCACGCACCTCGTGGTCCTCGGCGGGGGCTACATCGGCTGCGAGTTCGCGCAGATGTTCCGGCGCTTCGGCGCCCGCATCACCATCGTCGATCGCGCAGAGCACCTGCTCGGTCGCGAGGACCCGGACATCTCCGCCGAGGTGGAGAAGGCGTTTCGCGAGGAAGGGATCGAGCTCAAGCCGCGCACGAAGGTCGCGCGCATCGAGGGCAAGCAGGGCGACGTCGCCGTACACTTCGAGGGCGGCGGGGAGGCGCGCGGCTCGCACCTGCTGGTCGCCGTCGGCAGGCGCCCGAACACCGACGACCTCGGTTGCGACAAGGGCGGGATCGATCTCGACGACAAGGGAGCAATCCGCGTCGACGATCGCTATCGCACCAGCGACGAAGGAACCTACGCCGTCGGCGACGTGACCGGAGGGCCGCAGTTCACGCACACCTCCTGGGACGACCATCGCATCCTCTTCGACATCCTCATGGGGAAGGGGAAGCGCGGGCGGAGCGGCAGGCACGTCCCGTACACCGTCTTCACCGACCCTCAGGTCGCCGGCGTCGGCCTCACCGAGCGGGAGGCGCGCAAGAAGGGAATCAAGTTCGAGATCGCGTCGATGGACTTCGGCGACATCGCCCGCGCCCGGGAAGTGGACGAGCCGCGCGGACGCTGCAAGATCCTCCTCGATCCGGACAGCGAACGGATCCTCGGCGTCTTCCTCTGCGGCGCCGAGGCCGGGGAGTTGATCCACATCTTCGTCCCGCTCATGCAGGCAGGCGCGAAAGCGACGGCGATCGTCGATGCCGAGTTCGTGCACCCGACGTTCTCGGAAGGCATGCAATCGCTGGTGATGCGCCTCCCCCGCTATGCGCTCTCGTGACCAGCCGCTTCGCGCGGCGTAGGATTGCCACACTCGGAGGCGAAAAATGATCGCTCTGCGCCGTGCATTCCTCGTCGCGTCTTGCTTCGCACTCTCCTTCGCAGCCGTTGCGCAGACGCAGCCCGCCCCCGCGGGCGCGACGCAGCAGCCGCAGCAGACGTCGGACGACGCCATCGCGCGTCTCATCGACGATCTGGTGGCCGCGAACCGCATCCTCGTCGACCAGGGCGTCCTCGACGGATACGGGCACGTCAGCGTGCGCAGCCCGCGCGACCCGACCCACTTCTACATGGCGCGGTCGATAGCCCCGGAGCTGGTGACCGCCAAGGATGTCCTGGAATACGACCTGAGCGGCGAGCCGGTCGAGGCCAAGGGCGTGCCGCTTTTCATCGAGCGCTTCATCCACTCGGAGATCTACAAGGCGCGCCCCGACGTGATGGCGGTGGCGCACAACCACGCGCCCTCGCTCATCCCCTTCGGCGTGACGGGGCAGGAACTGAAGCCGCTCTACCACATGAGCGCGTTCCTCTCCGGAGGCGTTCCGATCTTCGAGATCCGGACCGCCGGCGGCGAGACGGACATGCTGGTCCGCAATCCGCAGCTGGGAAAGGCGCTGGCGAAGACGCTCGGAGCGCGGCCGGTGGCGCTCATGCGCGGCCACGGCGCGGTGGTGGTCGCGACCGACCTGCCGCGCGTCGTCTTCCGCTCGGTCTACACGGAGCAGAACGCGAAGCTGCAGGCGCAAGCGATGCAGCTCGGCGGCAAGCAGGTGAAGTTCCTCGACGCGGAAGAAGCGAAGAAGGCAGAAGCTTCCATCGCCGGAACGATCGGACGGCCGTGGGAGCTCTGGAAGCGCAAGGCGCTCGCGGGTGCCGCGCAAAAGTAAGGTCATGGCGCCGTACCACATGCTCGCGATCGACGGCGGCGGCGTGCGCGGCGTCTTCGCGGCGCGCATCCTCGATCGCTTGCAGCAGCAGACGGGATTCCTCGATCGGACCGAGCTCCTGGCCGGCACCTCCACCGGAGGCATCCTCGCGCTCGGTCTCGCCGCTGGCCTCACTCCCGCCGAGATGGCGAAGCTGTACCTCGACCATTCGCGGGAGATCTTCGACGCTTCGTTGCTCCGGAAGGTCGCCACCGGCGACGGTGTGCTGGGCTCCCGCTACGACAACGCAGCCCTGCGCAAGGTCGCCCGGAACGTCTTCGGGGATCGCAAGCTCCGCGACCTCGAGAAGCGCGTTCTCATCCCCACCTTCGATCTCGACAACGGAGACGGTCCGGTGCCGCTCCCTGCCGGCGCGCTCCGCACCTGGAAGCCGAAATTCTTCCACAACTTCCCCGGCGAGGATTCCGACGGAGAGCAGAAGGCCGCCGACGTGGCGATGCGCACCTCGGCCGCGCCCACGTTCCTGCCCACTTACCAGGGCTACATCGACGGCGGCGTGGTCGCGAACAATCCCAGCGTGGCGGCCGTCGCGCTCGCGCTGCACCCGGAAGGGGCAGGGCGGAGCATCGGCGAGCTGCGCCTCTTTTCACTCAGCACCGGAACCAACAGCGAGTACATCTCCGGCGACCATGCCTGGGGCGCGGCAAGCTGGGGGATCCGGCTCATCGAGCTGATGATCGGCGGCACCTCCGGCGTCGCCGACTACGAGTGCAAGGTGATCCTCGGGCCGACCCGCTATTTCCGGCTCGATCCCGTCCTCGACGCGAACGTGGCGCTCGACGACGCGGGCCGGGTGAACGATCTCTACGACTGGGCCTCGCGGGTGCCGATCCAGGCCACGGTGGACTGGCTTCGCGGGTTCTTCCTCGCGCCGGACGCGGGCGCGGTCAACGTCTCCTGAGCGAGCGCCCGGGCCCTACTTCTTCACCGAGTAGCCGGCGCCCGCCACGGCCTTTTCGATCGCGGCGCGGTTCGTGGCGGCGTCGTCGTAGGTGACGGTCAATTCGGCCTTGACCTTGTCGGTCTCGACCCGCACGACGCCCTTGACGGCGCGCACGGCCTGCTCCGACTTGTAGGCGTCGCCCGAGCTATGCCAGCCGGCGACCTTGAGCGTGTCGGTTTTCTGCGCCGCGGCGGCGGCGGTAGCGAGACCCAGGAAGAGCAAGGCGGCCCGGAAGGTCCGTTTCACGTTGCACCTCCAAAGGTTCTATTAATCGGCTGGACAGCGAAGCGCCACCGAACGGAGGAGCGGGCTTTGCCCGCGACGGGCGGAGGCCGAAGGCTGTAGCATACGGTAGCCGAACGCCTACCTGCCTGTTTTGCGAATGCCGACTGCGCTGATCACCGGAGCGAGCCGCGGGATCGGCCGCGAAGTCGCCAAAGAGTTGGCCCGGGAGGGCTACACGGTCCTGCTCGGGGTCCGCGATCCGGGCGCCGCGCCTGCGCTCCGGGGCGCCCGCGCGGAGCAGGTGGACGTCGCATCGCCGCAATCGATCGGGAAGCTCGCGGCACGCGTGCCGGATCTCGACCTGCTGGTAAACAACGCCGGCGTCTACCAGGCGCCGCGGCCGGAAATCTGGGCGGTCAACGTGCGGGGCCCGCTCCTCCTCACCCGCGCGCTCCTCCCGAAGCTGAACCACGGGGCGCGCGTGGTGATGGTGACGAGCGGGCTCGGCTCGCTCGCAAGCCAGTCCGTCGAGCTCTCCCGCAGGCTGCGCGATCCCGCGCTGAAGCTGGACGACATACTCGCGCTCTGCGACGAGATGCCAGGCGGGTACGGCGCGAGCAAAGCGACCCTCAACGCGATGGCGCGACTCTTCGCCGAAGAGCTTCGCTCCCGCGGCATCCTCGTCAATGCCACCGACCCGGGCTGGGTGCGGACCGACATGGGCGGCTCCGGGGCGCCCCGCTCGATCGCGCAGGGCGCCGCCTCGGTCCTCTGGGCGTGCAGGCTCCCTCCGACGGGCCCGACGGGCGGCGTCTTCCGCGACGGCGTGGCGGCGGGCTGAAGGGGCGATTCCCTCGCCCGGGCGCATTTGCGAAGATGCCTGCTCCCTGGAGGTCTTGCCCATGAGTGGAAGAATCTGCCTCGTCGCGACCTTGTTCTGCGCCGGCGCGGCGCATGCGCTCACCGCCGATGAGGTGGTGCAGAAGAACGTCGAGGCGCGCGGCGGGCTGGAGAAGATGCGTGCGCTCCGTTCGCTGCGCCTGACCGGCAAGGTCCTCTTTGGCAGCGAGGACTCGCCCATCGAGGCCCAGTACGCGCAGCTCATGGCGCGCCCCGGTCTCTACCGCGAGGAGACGACGCTCCAGGGCCTGACGGCCGTCGACGCCTGGGACGGCAAGGAGGGATGGAAGCTCTCCCCGTTCGGCGGACGGCGCGATCCGTTCCGCGCCTCGGCGGACGACGCCAAGGAGCTGGCCCAGTCTGCCGATCTCGACGGGCCGCTCGTCGACTGGAAGGAGAAGGGCAACCGCATCGAGGTTCTCGGCACCGAAGACGTGGACGGCACCGAGGCGGTGAAGCTTCGCGTCGTGCGCAAGGACGGAGACGTCGTCACCTACTTCCTCGACGAGGATACCTTCCTCGCCATCCGGGAATTGCACCAGAGGATGATCCGGGGATCCGAGCGGATCGTCGAAGTCGACGTCGGCAGCTACACCGACGTCGCTGGCGTCCTCGTTCCATTCACGCTCGAGGCAGGCCGGCTGGGCGCGCCCAAGACGACTCGCGTGACCATCGAGCGCGCCGAGGCCAACGTTCCCGTCGACGAGACGGTCTTCCGCTTTCCGCCGGGGGGCGCGAAGGTGGCGCGGGCGATCGTCGCCGGACCGCCGGCACCAGAGGGCCCGGTGCGTCACGCGACTGTGGCGCAGAACGCGCGGCCCCCGGTCTTCGATGCGGGAGTGCTCTCCGGACTGGGAGCGCGGAACATCGGCTCCGCGGCGATGAGCGGCCGCGTCTCGGCGGTCGCCGCCCGCGTGGAGGACGGCAAGACCACCGTCTATGTCGGCGCGGCGAGCGGCGGCGTGTGGAAATCGTACGACGGCGGAACGACTTTCAAGCCCCTCTTCGACAAGCAGAAGGTGCAGTCGATCGGCGCCATCGCCATCGACCCGAGCGATGCGCGCACCGTCTGGGTGGGCACGGGCGAAGCCTGGACCCGCAACTCGGTCTCGGTCGGCGACGGCATCTATCGCTCCACCGACGGAGGAGAGACCTGGACCAACATGGGGCTGCGCGAGTCCGAGCGCGTCGCGCGCATCGTCGTGCATCCGAAGAACGGCAACGTGGTGTACGCCTGCGTTCCCGGAAAGCTGTGGAGCGACTCGGCGGAGCGGGGCCTCTTCAAGACGGAAGACGGCGGCAAGACCTGGTCGCAGATCCTGCGCGGCCCGAACCTCTCCACCGGGTGCTCGAGCCTCTCGATGGATCCGGGCAATCCTGAGGTCCTCTTCGCGGCGCTGTGGGACTTCCGCCGCAAGGGATGGACGTTCCGCTCGGGCGGCGAGGGCGCCGATGCCACGAGCGGCAGCGCGCTGCTCCGCTCGGCGGACGGCGGCAAGACATGGAGCGAAGTCTCGAAGGGTCTCGGGCCCAAGCCGTACGGGCGCATCGAGGTGGCGATCGCGCCCTCCAATTCGCGCATCGTCTACGCCTTCGTCGAGTCGACCGAGTCAGCGCTCTATCGATCGAGCGACGGTGGCCAGACCTGGGAGGCCCGCGACCGGAGCCAGAGCATGGTCTGGCGGCCGTTCTATTTCGCGCGCCTCGTGATCGATCCGAAGAACCCGGAACGCCTCTTCAAGACCAACCTCCGCCTCATCGTCTCGGACGACGGCGGGCGGAGCTTCACCAGCGCCCAGGGCAGGGCGCACGGCGACTGGCACGATCTCTGGATCGATCCCGAGAACCCGAAGCACATCCTCGGCGGAGACGACGGCGGCTTCTGGATGTCCTACGACGGCGGCAGCCGCTGGTGGAAGTCGAACAACCTTCCCATCTCGCAATTCTACCACGTGAGCGTGGACGCGAAGGACCCGTACCAGGTCTACGGCGGCCTGCAGGACAACAGCTCTTGGGCGGGCGACTCGTCCTATCCCGGCGGCATCTCCAACCAGCGCTGGGAGAATCTCTACGGCGGCGACGGCTTCTGGACGGTGCCCGATCCGAGCGATCCCAATGCGGTCTACGCCGAGTCGCAAGGCGGGTACATCGGGCGCGTCGACCGGGTACGCCAATCGACCCGCGACATCCAGCCGAAGGCGCTCTACAAGGAGAAGCTGCGCTTCAACTGGAACACGCCGATCCACGCCAGCACGACGCAGAAGGGCGTCATCTACATCGGCGCGCAGTTCCTCTTCCGCTCGCGCGACCGGGGCGACACCTGGGAGCGCATCTCGCCCGATCTGACCACCAACGATCCGGAGAAGCAGAAGCAGGAGGAGTCGGGCGGCGTCACCGTCGACAACTCGTCGGCGGAGATGCACACCACCATCTATTCGATCAGCGAGTCGCCGCTCGACGCGCGCACCGTCTGGGTCGGCACCGACGACGGCAATGTCCAGCTCACCCGCGACGGCGGGAAGACGTGGACCAACGTGGTCGCCAACGTTCCGGGCTTGCCGTCCGCGTCCTGGGTGAGCTGGGTCGAGGCGAGCCGGTTCGACAAGGCGACGGCGTATGCGGCCTTCGATCGCCACACCTTCGGGGACATGACGCCGTGGGTGTATCGCACGACCGATGCCGGCAAGACCTGGACCCGCATCGTCGCTCCCGGGAAGGGCGTGCGGGGCTACGCGCACGTCATCAAGGAAGATGCCGTCAAGAAGGACTTGCTCTTCTGCGGCACGGAATTCGGTTTGTGGATCTCGGTCGACGGCGGCGCGAAGTGGGCCGAGTTCAAGGGCAACGGGTTCCCCAGCGTCGCGGTGCGCGAGGTGCAGGTGCAGCCGCGCGAGGGCGACCTCGTCATCGCGACGCACGGACGAGGGATCTGGATCGTGGACGACCTGACTCCGTTGCGCGCGCTGACGCCGGCGGTGCTCGCGGAGGGAGCCGCGTTCCTGCCGGGGCGGCCGGCGCAGCAGCGGATGTCGGGACAGGGCGGCTGGGTGGAAGGCGACGCGACCTTCGTGGGCGAGAACCCCTCCGGCGGGGCCGTGATCACCTACTACCAGCAGGCGCGCCACGTGTTGGGGCCGATGCGGCTCGAGATCCTCGACGCGCAGGGCAAGCTGGTGGAGACGCTTTCCCCGAGCAAGCGGCGCGGGATCGCCCGCGTGACCTGGTCGATGCTGCTCAAGCCGCCCAAGGTGCCGCGCGCGGCGCAGGTGGCGTTCAGCGCCTCGCAAGGTCCGCGTGTCCTCCCCGGGACGTACACGGTGCGGCTCACCAAGGGCGAGATGGTGGTTACCACCAGGATCGAGGTGGCCCTCGATCGCCGCGCTCCGTACGACCTGGCCGCGCGCGAGCAGCAGCTCGACGCGGTGAGGGAGATGTACAAGCTCTTCGCCGACATGAGCACGCTCGTCGAGCGAGTTGAATCGGCACAGAACGCCGCCGAGGCGCGGCAGAAGCAAGTCGGACGCGGCGACGCTCTTTCCGCCAGGCTCCACGGTCTTCTGGAAAAGATCGCGGACGTCCGCAAGCAGATCGTCGCCACCAAGGAAGGCGGGGCCATAACAGGCGAGGAGCGGATCCGCGAGCACGCCGACCTCCTCTACGGCGCGCTCAACACCTGGGAGGGACGGCCGGGGCGCTACCAGGTCGAGCGCATCGGCGCGCTCAAGCGGGAGCTGGACGACGCGCGGCGCGAGTTCGACGGCCTCGTCGAGCACACCGTGCGCCCGGTGAACGACGAGCTGCGCTCGCGCAACCTTGCGCCCATTCCCACCGCGCCTCCGCTTCCCGGCGCCGCGTCCGTCGATCGGCTGACTCCGGACGCGCTCGCGGCAGTTTCGTGCGCGCGCGAATTCCAGGAGTGCGAGGTCGGGCGGGCCGCGACGGAAAAGGAACGGTAGGCTCCCAGGGTGGGCAGCGATCCGGAGGACTACTACGCGCTCCTCGGCGTCGCGCCCGACATCGATCGCGCGCAGCTGCGCCGCGCCTGGCGGCGTCTCGCATTGCGTTGGCATCCGGACCGCGCCGGTCCTGGCTCGACCGCTGCCTTCCAGAAGCTCTCGGTGGCCTACGCGATTCTTTCCGATCCCGTGGCGCGGGCGGCGTACGATCGCGAGCGCGGCCCTTCCGCGGAGCGATCCGGCGGGCACAGCGGCGGCGCGGCGAGCGCGCCTTTCACCGCCCCGCGGGGCCGTGCGCCCTCCGACATGCTCTGGCGGGTGAGCGGATCGTTCAAGGCGCTCCTCGCTTGCGGCATCGCGCGCCGGGCCGAGGCAGACGTCATCGAGCTCTTCCTCACGCCGCGGGAAGCCGCGCAGGGCGGCATGGTGACCATCTCCATGCGAGTGCCGGTCCGCTGTCTGCTTTGCGGCGGGCGCCGGCCGGCGTGCGAGCGTTGTGGAGGGAAAGGCGCCGTCTACCAGCTGTACAGCGCCTGGCTCGCGGTGGTGCCCGAGATCGCCGACGGGACGCTTCTCGCGCCCACCGCGATGCTGGGCGGAATGCTCCGCCCCGTACGCTTCCGGATCCGCATCCAGTCCTAGCCATGCCTGGCAGAGGTGCAAGCGAAGAGGCGCCCGGTGACCGCGCGGGGCCGACTGGCGGTCGATACATGGAATCCCGGGTGCTCGATGAACCGACTGGATCTACATGGGCTCATGGCCCGTACTTCCGCGGTCCTTGTCCTCCTCCTCCTCGCCTCGGCGTGCGGGTCCGGGGTCACCGGCGGTCCGGGCGGAAGCGGAGGACCGTCGGGGCCCCCGGCACCCGTATCGTTCGTCGATGCGGTGAACGGCAGCGACGCCAACGACGGCCAGTCCGTGAAATCCGCGTTTCGCACCCTCCAGCGTGCCGCCAAGGAACTGCGTCCCGGCTGGACCATCCAGATCCTGAACGGCACCTACACCACTGACGGCTCGACGGAGCCGCTCCTCATCGACGTCTCGGGAACGCCCGACGCGTGGCTCACCATCACCGCGGCGCAGGGGCAGCATCCGGTCATCCAGATCCCCGCCGGGTCGGGCGGATGGTCGGGCATCCATCTGCTGGGCGCGGCCTACGTGATCATCGACGGGATCGAGATCGTCGGGCAGGGCGCCTCGATCAGCCGGGCGCAGGCAGCTGCGAACGCGACCTCGAAATCAGCTCTCTACAACCACAACTGCATCTACGTGGACGGAGTCGGGTCCGCCGGCGTGCATCCCGCGGTTCCCCACGACATCGTCATCCGCAATTCCATTTTGCGAAATTGCACGGCCGCTGGGATCGAAGTGAATGCCGGGGATGCGATCACCATCCTGCACAACAAGGTCGCCGACAATTCCTGGTGGACGGTCTTCGATACCAGCGGGATCGGGCTGTATCATCTTACCGATTCGCCCTCCGCGTCGGCGAAGAACGGGTACAAGAACTTCATCGTCGGCAACGAGGTGTGGGGGAATCGCAACGAGATGGCCTGCGCAGCCTGCAAGCCACCCGCCATCTACGATGGCAACGGCATCATCGTCGACGACGCCCTGCATACCCAGGACGCGCTCGGCCAGAACGACGTGATCGGAGTGCCATACACGGGCCGCACCTACATCGCGAACAACATCGTGCACGACAACGGCGGCCGCGGCATCCACATCTACCGGTCCGACCACGTCGACGTGGTGAACAACACGACCTTCGACAACATGCTCTCGACGTCGGAGTTCTTGAAGGCGGGCGAGATGGACGGCTTCGACTCCCACGACGTCCAGTTCCTCAACAACGTTTCGGTGAACCACAGCGGCAAGGATCTCACCATCGACGCGCCGAACGAGACCAGCCGCTTCGACTTCAACGTCTGGGAGGGCAGCACGCCCAGGCACGGACCGAACGACGTGCTCGGTGCGGCGCACCTCGCCGATCCGGCGAACGGCAACTTCGCTCCGCAGCCGGGATCTCCCGCCCTGGGTTCGGGGACGGCGACCCTCGCCCCGGCCGACGACTTCTCCGGCAAACCCAGGCCGGCGGGAAGGATCGATCGCGGCGCCATCCAGGTCACACAGTGAGCGACCGGTCGGGCGCTCGCAGAACCGGAGCCCCGCCCAACGAAAGCCCTGCGCTGAACTCCCAAAGTGCGTGCACTTAGCGTAGACGGGGGAATGCTCACATTGTCCCCGCTCGCGGCAGGTGGACTTGCGCGCGGGAGGAGGCGGCCGGATGGCCGGACGCATCGGGAGCACCGTCATCGAGAATGTGCAGCCGCAGATCGATTGCGGCCGCCACCCCGTCAAGAGCGCCGTCGGCGAACCGGTCCGGGTCACGGCGGACGTCTTCAAGGAAGGCCATGACGAGCTGGTGGTCGTGCTGCGCTGGCGGCAGCTGACGCCTTCCCAGACGGAGATGCGCGAAGTGGCCATGCGCCCCCTCGGCAACGATGCCTGGGAGGGGCGGTTCCCGCTCTTCGACAACGGCCTCTACGCGTACACGGTGGAGGCATGGCCGGACCTCTTCCGCAGCTGGGCCGGCGAGCTCAAGCGCAAGGTCGATGCCGGCCGCGAGGTGCACTCCGAATTGCTGGAAGGTGCGGCGCTGCTCGCGGCGGCAGCCGAGCGGGCCGCCGGGGCAGGCGCCGCCGGTCCGGCCGATGCCGCGCGCTTGCGCGAGGCCGAGAAGCAGCTTCGAGCCGGGCAGTCGACGGCCGCCATCGCGGTTGCGCTCGATCCGCGGCTCGCGGATACGGCGGGGCGACACCCGGATCGCAGCCTCGCCGTCCGTCATTCGCAGGAATTGCGCGTCTTCGCCGAGAGCAAGCGCGCCGTCTTCAGCGCCTGGTACGAGCTCTTCCCGCGCTCGACCGGAGCGGCGGGGCGCCACGGTACGTTCCGCGATGCCGAGGGGATGATCCCCTACGTCGAAGAGCTGGGCTTCGACATCATCTACCTGCCGCCGATCCATCCCATCGGCCGCACCGCGCGCAAGGGAAAGAACAACTCGCTCAAGGCGGCGGCCGACGACGTCGGAAGCCCCTGGGCCATCGGCGGCCCCGAAGGTGGCCACAAGTCGATCCATCCCCAGCTAGGCACCATGGACGACTTCAAGCGGTTCCTCGCCGCGGCGCGGGAGAAGGACATCGAGGTCGCCCTGGACATTGCCTTCCAGTGCTCCCCCGACCATCCCTACGTGAAGGAGCATCCGGAGTGGTTCAACCGGCGGCCGGACGGGACCATCAAGACGGCGGAGAACCCGCCCAAGCGCTACGAGGACATCGTCAACTTCGACTTTCTCGGGCCCGGCCGCGAATCGCTCTGGGCGGAGTTGCGCTCCGTGTTCCTGCACTGGATCGACGCGGGCGTGCGCGTCTTCCGCGTCGACAATCCCCACACCAAGCCAGTGCCCTTCTGGGAGTGGGTGATCGGCGAGGTGCACGCCCGCCACCCCGACGTGATCTTCCTCTCCGAAGCCTTCACCCGCCCGAAGATGATGAAGGCGCTCGCCAAGGTGGGATTCAACCAGTCCTATACCTACTTCACCTGGCGGAACTTCAAGCACGAGCTCGAGGACTATCTGAAGGAGCTGACGCAGGGTCCGGCCGCCGACTTCATGATCGGCAACCTGTGGCCCAACACTCCCGACATCCTGCCCGAGCACCTGCAGCAGGGCGGGCGGCCTGCGTTCTTGCAACGTTCGGCAATGGCGGCGACGCTGTCTTCCTCGTGGGGCATCTACTCGGGCTTCGAGTTCTGCGAGAACAAGCCGGTCGCGGGCAAGGAGGAGTACCTCGATTCCGAGAAGTACCAGCTCGTCCATCGGGAACGCGAAAAGCCGGGCGACATCCGGGATTGGATCGCGAAGCTCAACCGGATCCGCAAGGAGAATCCGGCGCTCCAATCCTATCGCAATTTGCGATTCCACCCGGCGGACAACGATCGCGTCCTCTTCTACTCGAAGGCGACGCCCGACCTCTCCAACGTGGTGCTCTGCGCGGTGAGCCTCGATTCGTACGCGACCCAGGAGTCGATCCTCCATCTGCCGCTCGCGGAGCTGGGGATCGACCCCGAGGAGACGTACCAGGTGCACGAGATGCTCGGCGACGAGCGCGCGCTCTGGCAGGGTCCGACCGCGCAGGTCCGCCTCACGCTGGAGAAGCCGGCTGCCATGTGGACGCTCTTGCGGTATCGCAGGAGCGAGCAGGGGTTCGATTACTACTTCTGAAGAAAGAAACGAGATGCTTCCCATCGACATGTCGCTCCTCGCCGGATGGCTGCCGCAGCAGCGGTGGTTCGGCGGGAAGGGCGCTGCCATCGCCTCGGTCCGCGACGTCGATCGGGCGCAGATCTCGCCCGGCCTGATCCTCGCCACCGTCGAGGTCTCCTACCGCGAAGGTCGCCCGCCCGAGCGGTACGCGCTCGCGCTCAAGCCGTGGACCGGCACGCCTGGAATCGTCGAGGGGCTCGATGACGATGCGGCCCGCGGGCTCCTCGGCATCGTTCGCGAGAAGCGTCGCATCGCCACCGCCGCGGGCGCTCTGCAGGGACTCCGGTTCGACACCAAAGGGTCCGACCTCGACGGCCTCGCGCCTGTCCCCACCGTTCGCAGGCTGTCCGCCGAGCAGAGCAACACTTCGCTGGTGTTCGACGACAAGGTGATCGTGAAGCTCATCCGCCGGCTGGAGCCCGGCGTGAACCCCGAGCTGGAGATGGGCGCCTTTCTCGCCCGGCGCGGGTTCACGGCCACTCCGCCTCTCCTCGGCGGCATCGCCCTCGAGGGAGCGGTGAACGCCACCGCCGCGGTCGCCCATCGCTTCGTTCGCGTCGAGTCGGACGGCTGGACGTACCTGCTCACCGCCTTCCAGAAGGGCTCGCTTCCCCTCGACGAAATCCGCGAGCTCGGCACCCGCGTCGGCGAGATGCACGCCGCGCTGGCTTCCGATCCGTCCGATCCCGCCTTCGCCCCCGAATCGATCATCCGCGAGGACCTCGCCCGCTGGAGCGAGGCGCTCTTGCGGGAGCTCGACCAGACCGTTCGCGCCGCCCGGGGAACGGTTCCGGAGATCGAGGCCCGCAAGCCGCAACTGGAAGCGCGCATCCGCGCTTTCGCCAAGGTGGAGCCGGGCGGCGTACGGATCAGGCAGCACGGCGACCTCCACCTCGGGCAGGTGCTGCGCAGCGGCGGCCACTGGATGATCTTCGATTTCGAGGGCGAGCCGGCGAGGAATCTGGAGGAGCGGCGAGCGAAGCACAGCCCGTTCAAGGACGTGGCGGGCATGCTGCGCTCCCTCGCCTACGCGGCCGGCGCCGTGGAGGTCGCGGGTGGGCCGCCGCAGCGCGAGCCCCTCGCCCGCGCTCGCGAGGAGTTCTTGCGCGGCTGGCGCGGGGCGGCGGCGAAGCTCGTGCCGGCCGATGCGCAGCGGGCCGACGCGATGCTCAGGGCGCTGGAGCTGGAAAAGCTGCTCTACGAGATCCGGTACGAGGTCGGTCATCGGCCCGACTGGGTGCGCATTCCCGCCCGCGATCTTTTCTCGGAGACCGAACGATGAGACGCCCCACTGCCACGCACGAGGTCGAGCAGCAGATCGACAGGCTCGTCCAGCTCTCGCACGGCGATCCCCACTCGGTCCTCGGCATCCATCCCGACGGGGACGGAATCGTGGTCCGCACCTACCGCCCGGACGCGGAGTCGGTCACCGTCCTCCCCGATTTCGGCGGCCGCATTCCCGCGCGGCACCGGCGCAGCGGCGTCTTCGAGGCGCGCCTCAACAATCGCCCCGAGTTGTTCGGGTACCTCATCGAGGCGAAGTATCCGGGCGGGCAGTCCTTCACGCTGCGCGACCCGTACAGCTTCCCGCCCACCTTCGGCGAGCTGGACAGCCATCTTGCCGCCGAAGGCAGGCACGAGCGCATCTGGGAACGGCTCGGCGCGCATCCGACGCACCATCGCGGCGCCTCCGGGACTTCGTTCGCGGTCTGGGCGCCGACGGCCCGCTCCGTGTCGGTGGTGGGCGATTTCAACTCCTGGGATGGTCGCCTGCACCCGATGCGCTCGATCGGCTCGACCGGCATCTGGGAGCTGTTCATTCCCGAAGTGGGGTCCGGCGAACGGTACAAGTTCGAGGTCCATCCGCGCCACGGCGGCGTGCATCTGCTCAAGGCGGACCCCTACGCCTTCCGCACCGAGGCGCCGCCGCTCTCGGCCTCCATCGTCCACGACACCACCCGCTGGCAGTGGAAGGACCACAAGTATCTCGAGGAGCGCGCTCGCACGCCGCACCCGCATGCGCCGCTTTCCGTCTACGAGGTGCATCTCGGCTCCTGGCGCCGGAACGTGGAAGAAGGCGATCGCGCGCTCACCTATCGCGAGGCGGCGGGGCAGCTCGCCGCTTACGTCAAGGACCTGGGGTTCACCCACGTCGAGTTGCTTCCCGTCGCGGAGCACCCCTTCGGCGGATCGTGGGGCTACCAGGTGACGGGATATTTCGCTCCGACGGCGCGCTACGGACACCCGGACGACTTCCGCGCCTTCGTCGAGGAGATGCACGCACAAGGCGTGGGCGTCATCGTCGACTGGGTACCGGCGCACTTCCCGCGGGACCCGCACGCGCTCGCGCGCTTCGACGGCACCGCGCTCTACGAGCATGAGGATCCGCGCGAGGGCGCACACCCCGACTGGGGCACGCTGGTCTTCAACTACGGCCGCAACGAGGTGCGCAATTTCCTCCTCGCAAGCGCGCTCTTCTGGATCGAGCAGTACCACGTGGACGGCCTGCGCGTGGATGCGGTCGCCTCGATGCTCTACCGCGACTACTCGCGCAAGGAAGGCGAGTGGATCCCGAACAAGTCGGGCGGACGCGAGAACGAGGAGGCGATCGCGTTCATGAAGGAGTTGAACGAGCGCGTGAAGGCGCTGCACCCGGGCGCGCTCATGATCGCCGAGGAATCGACCGCCTTCCCCAAGGTGACGCATCCCGCGGGTTACGGCGGCCTCGGCTTCCACTACAAGTGGAGCCTGGGCTGGATGCACGACACTTTGAAGTATTTCGCTACCGAACCGGTGTATCGACGCTGGCACCACAACCAGCTCACCTTCGCGATGATGTACATCTTCAGCGAGCAGTTCCTCCTTTCCCTCTCCCATGACGAGGTGGTGCACGGAAAGGGATCGCTCTTCACCAAGATGGCCGGCGACGACTGGCAGAAGTTCGCCAACCTGCGGGCGCTGTACGCGATGATGTGGGCGCACCCGGGAAAGAAGCTGCTCTTCATGGGCTCCGAATTTGCCCAGCGCGCGGAGTGGAACCACGACCGCAGCCTCGATTGGCACCTCTTGCAGTCGCCTGGACACGCCGGAGTGCAGAAGCTCGTGCGCGACCTGAACGCCCGCTACAAGGCGGAGCCTGCCTTGTTCGAGCTGGACGGCGACCCTGCCGGGTTCCAGTGGCTGAAGGCGGATGCCGCCGAGGAGAACGTGCTCGCGTTCTTGCGCTGGTCGAAGGACCGCAAGCGGCACATCGCTTGCGTCGCGAACCTCTCGCCCGTGCCCCGCCGTGGCTACCGGGTGGGCCTGCCGAAGGCGGGTGAGTACGTGGAGGTCGTGAACAGCGACGCTGGGGAATACGGCGGATCGGGCGTCGGGAACCACGGACGCGTCCACGCCGAACAGACGGCGTGGGACGGGCAACCGGCCTCGGCGGCGATGTCGCTCCCGCCGCTCGGCGTCGTCTGGCTCGAACCGAGGTGAGCGAGACCCGGACCCTGGTGCGCCGCGCCCTCGAGGCGCTCGGGGTCCGGCGGCTCCTGCTCGGCGTGCACGACGCCGCGCTTCCCGGCGACCCGGCGGACGACGCGGGGCGGGGAGCGCCTCTCTCGCTCGGCGGCCGCGCGTTCCTCCGCTTCGCACAGGATCTGGGATTCGACGGACTCCAGCTCGGACCGCAGGGGCGCACGAGCGAAATCGACGCCTCGCCGTACGACGGCACGCTCTTCTCGCGCAACACGCTTTCTCTCGCGCTCGGGCCGCTGCGCGAGGAAGGAATCCTCCCGGAGGAGACGTTTCGCGAGGCGATCGGCTCCCGGCCGTCGGGCGAGCGCGTCGTCCATGCCGCCGTGTTCCGCAACATGGACCGCGCGCTGCGGGCCGCGTTCGCGACCTCCACGCGCGACCTGGACGAGCGGCGGCTGGCGTTTGCAGCGGAGAACGCGGACTGGCTCGAGCGGGACGCGCTCCACGAAGCGCTCTGCGCCGAGCATCGGGAGGGCGACTGGCTGCGCTGGCCCGAGAGAGATCGGCGGCTGTTCCATCCCGCTGCCGGCGAGGAGAATGCGGCCCGCTCGCGGCGCGAAGAGCTGCTCTGCAAGCACGCCGCGCTCGTCGCGCGCTACCAGTTCGAGCAGCTTCTCGCCCACGAGCAGCACTGGGCATTCCGAGCGGAAGCGAAGTCGGTGGCGTTGGGTCTCTACGGCGACCTCCAGATTGGCGTCTCGCATCAGGACATCTGGAGCTGGGCGGCGGTCTTCCTGCCTTCTCTGCGCATGGGCGCTCCGCCGAGCCGCACCAATCCCGCCGGCCAGCCGTGGAACTATGCGCTGCTCGATCCGGCGCGCTACGAAGGCGCGGCCCTGCGCTTCTTCCGTCGCCGCATCGAAAAGGTGCTCGGGGAGTTCGACGGCCTCCGCATCGACCATCCGCACGGCCTCATCGATCCCTGGATCTATCCGACCGGTGAGCCGGATCCGTTCCACGCCGTGCAGAACGGCGCTCGCCTGTTCTCCTCTCCCGACGTACCGCACCTTGCCGCGTACGCCATCGCTCGCGACGACCAGCTCGATCGCACCCTTCCGCGCCACGCGGACGCATGGGTACGTGAGCTGACCGGCGCGCAAGTTTCGCGCTACGCGACGCTCTTCGACACTCTGATCGCCGCGGCAAGGAAGCGTGGGCTAGCAGCCGACGACCTGGTCGCCGAGGTGCTGAGCACGCTTCCGTACCCCGTGGGCCGCGTCATCGCCCGACATGGCCTCGGACGCTTCCGCGTATTGCAGAAGATGCGCCTCGACGATCCCGGCGACGTCTACCGCAGCGAGAACGCGGCTCCCGAAGACTGGATCATGGTGGGAAACCACGACACCGATCCCATCTGGCGCGTCGCGGAACGCTGGCACGAGGCGGGCCTCGGCCCCGCCCATGCGAGCCACCTCGCCGGGCGGTTCTCGCCGCCGGATCCCACCCGCTTCGCGGAGACGGTTGCTAGCGATCCGACGAGGCTCGCCCGCGCCCGCCTCGCCGAGCTCTTCCTCGGGCCCGCGCAGCACGTCTCGATCTTTTTCTCCGACCTTCTGGGGATGCGCGAGCCGTACAACCGGCCCGGGACGATTTCGGACGAGAACTGGTCGGCGCGCATTCCTTCCGATTTCAGGAAACGCTACGGGGAGGACGTCGGGCGCGGCCGGGCTTTGGATCTGCCCCGCGCACTTGCCATGGCGTTGCGGGCCCGCCGGATCGAGGGGCAGCTGGCCTCGTGGTTGGAGGAGCGGGCGGGCCCGGATCCGGCCGCACCCGTGCTACCTTCCCGCGCGTGACTCTCGTCGCCGAGCTCAGACGGCGCGGCGTTTTCGGCGCCCTCATCGCGTACGGCGTGGCCGCGGCCGGCCTGTTGCAACTGCTCGACATCGTCACCCACGCGATGGAAGCGCCGCCCTGGACGATGCGGCTCATCGTCTGGCTCGCCGCGGCCGGCCTCGTGGTGACGCTGGCAGTGAGTTGGTTCTTCGATCTCACCCGGCGCGGGTTCGTCCGGACGCAAGGGCCTTCCGATCGGATGCGCACTCCGGCGACGCCCCCGCCTGCCGGCGTCTTCACGCAGCCGCCTCCCTCGATCGCCATCGGGAGCACGCTCGCGGGACGCTACCAGCTCGAGCGGGCTCTCGGGAGCGGCGGGATGGGACAGGTCTTCGCCGCCCTCGACACGAAGCTCGGCAGGCGCGTGGCGGTGAAGGTGGTCACGCTGGTCCACGATCCGGGCCGCGTGCAGCGATTCGAGCAGGAAGCGCGCGCTGCCGGCGCCCTCGAACACCCGAATCTGCTCTCGGTCTACGACCTCGGCGAGGAGCAAGGCGTCCCTTTTCTCGTCACCGAGCTGCTCGAGGGCCGTACGCTGCGCGGCCTCGTCTCGGCGGGACCGCTCGAGCCCGAGCAGGTGGTGGGTCTGTCGCTGCAGCTCGCCCGCGGGCTCGGTGCGGCGCATGCCCGCGGCGTCGTGCACCGCGACCTCAAGCCGGAGAACATCTTCGTCACCGAGGACGGGCGGCTGAAGATCCTCGACTTCGGACTCGCCAAGCTCGCCTCGCCAGACGACTCCGTGCCGCTTCCGGGGCTCACCGCTACCGGAGCGGTGTTCGGCACCGCCGGCTATCTCTCGCCCGAGCAGGCGCGAGGCGACCGCGCAGGACCGGCTTCCGACGTCTTCGCCGCGGGCTCAGTCATCTACGAGCTGCTCACCGGGCAACGCGCCTTTCCCGGCGAGTCGCTGGTCGAAGCGGCCCACGCGGCGATGAAGAGCGAGCCTCCTCCGCTACCCGGGTCGGTTCCCCCATCCCTTCAGGCAATCGTGTCGCGCTCCTTGGAGAAGGATCCGGCGAAACGGTTCCGCGACGGCGGCGAGCTGGCCCGGGCCATCGAGACGCAGCCGATCGCCGCGACGGTCCGGGCGGTGGACGTGACGCGTCCCAGGCGCCGGCATGCGCGCGCGGGGCTCTACGCCGCCGCGGCGACGCTCGCCATCGCGGCCGCCGTCGGCTCCGCCTTCCTCGTGCGCAACAGCGCTTCGCGAGCGGCGCCATGGTGGGCCCAGGAAGACAAATTCGTGGCTGCTGAGCGCGACTTCCGTAACCGGCAGCAACGCGGCCATGCGCCGCGGCCTCCGACGCCGCCCCATTCCGCGAATCCCAACGTCGAGGTTCCGACGCCGGTCGTGCCCGAAATGCCGAACTTCGACCTCAGATCCATCCCCGGCGTGCCCACCGCGGCGCTTCGAGCGGGCGACTGGGGCTTCCTGAACGGCGCGCGGGCCCTGTGGCGCGTCGACAAGAAGGAGCAGGCGGAGCGGATGCTGCGCCGGTCGCTCGAGCGGCGGCCCGAGTTCATTCCCGCCCGGCTCGAGCTCGTCGCGCTCTTGCGACGAGAAGGGCGCCGCGGCGACGCCAACGGCCTATTGCACGGAGCCGCGGAGACGCTCCCCGCCGGCAACTGGTACGCGACGCTGGTCCGGGCGTACCGCGGAGAGGCGAGCGATGCCGAGGTCGTCAAGGCCGCCTCTGCCACGGCCGACGAGGAAGAGGACGAGGACGACAAGTCGCAGCGGATCGCGGAGGCCGAGTACTACCTCGGGCTCTTGCGAGTGACCGATTCCCCGCCCGACCTCGAACGGTCACGGAAGCATTTCGAGAAGTCGTTGGAAGAGGATTCCGACGGCCCCCAGGCCTCGTTCGCCCAGGACGAACTGTCGAGCTTGCAACGGGCGATCGCCGGCAGTGGCCGCTGACCGCGCACCCCGCGGCCGTCACGGACATCGAACGAGTTGAGGTGCGTGCATGGCGGACGAGCGGGCCCCTTCGAGCAATGGCGAGTCGGAAGCAGAGGCCCGCAAAGGCGCGCCCAAGGCCCCGGCGCCGCCGGATCCGGCGAAGCGCAGGAGGATCCGCCTGCTCATCATCGCGGGCCTCGCCGTCGCCGGCATCATCGTGCTCGTCTGGTGGCTCCACGCCCGCAAGTTCGAGGACACCGACGACGCGCAGATCGACGGCAACATCGTCTCCGTGAGTCCCCGCGTGCCCGGGACGGTGGTCGCCGTCCACGTCGTCGACAACCAGGTGGTCAAGGCCGGCGACCCTCTGCTGGATCTCGATCCGACCGATCTGGAAGTCGCGCTGGTGCAGGCGCGGGCCAACGTGGCCCAGGCGCAGGCCGCGTACGAGGCGGAGAACCCCAACGTGGCGATCACCCAGACCTCGAACCTGGCGACGGTGCAGAGCCAGGGGGACGAGGTGGACCGTGCGCGTGCCGAGCTTTCCGCCGCGCAGCGCGACGTCGACCAGGCCGAAGCGCAAAACCGCTACGCGCAGTCGCAGAGGGAGCGTGCGCAGAAACTGGTCGAGTCGAAGACCATCAGTCCCGCCGACTACGACCAGCGGGTCAGCGCCGCCGACATGGCCAAGGCAACGCTCGAGGCGGCCCGGCAGCGCATCGCGCAGAAGCGCGCGCAGCTTTCGTCTACCGAGACCCGGCTCAAGGAGTCGCGCCAGAACGCCCCTCGCCAACTGATCGCGCGCGAAGCCGGCCTGCAGGTGCGCAAGGCCAATCTCGAATTGGCGCAGGCGCAGCTCCACCAGGCGGAGCTGAACGTCGGCTACGCCAGGATCACCGCTCCCGCTGCCGGAATCATCGGCAAGAAGTCGGTCAACACCGGCGAGCGGGTGCAGCCCGGACAGCAGCTTCTCGCGCTCACGCAGCTGGACGACCTGTGGGTGACGGCCAACTACCGCGAGACGCAGATCGATCGCATGCAGATCGGCCAACCCGCCGACGTGCATGTCGACGCCATCGATCGGGACTACCGGGGCAAGATAGAGAGCTTCGCCGGAGCCACCGGCTCGCGCTACAGCCTGCTTCCGCCCGAGAACGCCAGCGGCAACTACGTGAAGGTGGTGCAGCGGGTGCCGGTCCGGATCCGCCTCGATCCAGGGCAGCCCGAGATGGAACGGCTGCGTCCAGGGATGTCGGTCGAGCCGAAGGTCAAGGTGCGATGAGCGACGCTGACGTGGCTCCGATGAGCGCGGCGGAGTCCGAACGCCTGACGCACGAGCAAGGATTCACCGCCGGCCACAACCCCTGGGTCATCGCGCTCACCGTCACCCTGGCGACGTTCATGGAGGTGCTCGACACGAGCATCGCCAACGTCTCCCTGAATCACATCGCCGGGAGCCTGTCGGTCAGCGAGGACGAGAGCACCTGGGTGCTCACCTCCTATCTCGTCTCCAATGCCATCATCCTGCCGGTCAGCGGGTGGTTCGCTACCAAGATCGGGCGCAAGCGTTTCTACATGGGCTGCGTGGTGGTCTTCACCGCCAGCTCGTTCCTTTGCGGCATCGCGCCCAATCTCGGATTGCTCGTCTTCTTCCGCGTCTTGCAGGGCCTGGGCGGCGGGGGCCTCGGCCCGAGCGAGCAGGCGATCCTCGCCGACACGTTCCCGCCCGCGAAGCGCGGCATGGCGTTCGCGGTCTACGCCATGGCGGTGGTGCTCGCGCCCGCCATCGGCCCGACGCTCGGCGGCTACATCACCGACCACTTCAGCTGGCGGTGGGTGTTCTTCATCAACGTTCCCGTGGGGATCCTCTCCCTCATCCTCTCCTCGCGCGTGGTGCAGGATCCGCCGCACCTGGTCGAGGCGAAGAAGCGCGCGGGGAGGATCGACTACGTCGGCCTCGCGCTCATCGCCGTCGGCCTCGGCGCCCTCGAGTACGTGCTCGACAAGGGGCAGGAGGACGACTGGTTCAACTCCCATACCATCGTGCTCTTCGTCGTCATCGCCGCGGTCGCGCTGGTCTCCTTCATCCTCTGGGAGCTGCGCGAGGAGCATCCTGTCGTGGATGTACGCCTTTTCAAGAACGCGAGCTTCGCCAGCGCAAATCTGATGATGCTGGTGCTCGGCATCGCGCTCTACGGCAGCACGGTGCTCCTCCCGCTCTATCTACAGATCTGGATGGGATACTCGGCGCAGCAAGCCGGGATGGTGCTCTCTCCGGGCGGCGTCGCCGTCATCCTGCTCCTGCCCTTCGTCGGGCGGCTGGTGGGAAAGTACGACGCCCGCTATCTCCTCGCCTTCGGGTTCGCCATCCTCTCCCTCGCGCTCTACCACATGGCCCGGACCATCCATCCGGGCATGGACTTCTCCACGGCGGTGTGGCTGCGCATCTACCAGGCGGCGGGGCTCGCCTTCCTCTTCGTGCCCATCAACACCATCGTCTACGTCGGAATCCCGCCGTCGAAGAACAATGCCGTTTCAGGAATCGTCAACCTCGCGCGCAACATGGGTGGCGACATCGGGATCGCCATCGTCACCACCCTCGTCGCCCGCCGCTCGCAGCAGCACCAGGCGACCCTCGCCGCCCACACCGATCCGTGGAACAAGGCGTTCACCTCGCAGGTGGCTGCCATCGCCCGAGCGCTGGAGCATGGCGGGATCTCCGCCGCCGACGCCACCCAGCGCGCTTACGCCACGGTCTACGGCCGCCTGATCCGCGAGGCGCAGACGCTGGCATACCTCGACGTGCTCCTGGTTTTCTCCGTCTTCACGGCGCTCATGGTGCCGCTCGTGTTCCTCATCCAGCGACCCAAGCCTGGGGCGGCTCCGGCGGGGCATTGAGCGGCTCCTTGACGCTGTGCCGATCCGGGGCGCAGGGTATTTGCCGGGGAGGGTCGGATGTCCCAGTCCGACCACGACGGGCGGCGCGTGTTCGGAGGGCGGTATGCCCTTCTCCATGAGTTGGATCGCGGGGGAATGGGCTGCGTCTTCCGGGCACTAGACGAACGCTTGTCGCGCGAGGTCGCGGTCAAGGTGCTGCTCCACGGCCAGCACGACGAGAACCATATCCGCCGATTCGAGAGGGAAGCGCGGGCGGCGGGGTCGCTGAATCATCCGAATATCGTAGTCGTGCACGATGCCGGCGACCAGGATGGCGAGCCCTATCTCGTCACCGAGCTGCTCGACGGCGAAACGCTGCGCAAGGCGCTTTCGCGCGGTGCGTTGGCCCCCGCGCGAGCCGCGGATCTCGCGTTGCAGGTCGCACGGGGTCTGGTAGCCGCGCACGAGCACGGCATCGTCCATCGCGACCTCAAGCCGGAGAACCTCTTCCTGACGCGCGGAGGGGTGCTCAAGATCCTCGATTTCGGCATCGCCCAGCTGCCGCGGGAGTCGAGCGGCCTGGATCGCGTACGCACGGCGACCGGCGCGCCGATCGGGACCGTTTCGTACATGTCGCCCGAGCAGGTCCGTGGGCAGCAGGTCGATGCTCGATCCGATCTCTTCTCGCTCGGCTCGGTGCTTCACGAGATGCTCTCGGGAGCGCCGCCGTTCGATCGGGCGACGGTGCTGGATACCGGGCATGCCGTCATCGCAGACGCGGCGCCGGCGCTGCCCTCGCGGGTCTCCGGGTCGCTCGCGGCGATAGTCAATAGATGCCTGAAGAAGGACCCTGGCGATCGGTTCGGTTCCGCTCGAGAGCTAGCGGCAGGTCTGGAAACGATTGCGCAATCCTCGCACGCCCGCTCGAGGCGCCGGCTGGCGATCGTCGTCAGCGCGATGGTGTTTTCGGCGGCGGCAGGTGCCATCGTGGTTCGTGAACTCCCGGATCTCGCGAAGAAGCTGTACGGCGGGCCGCGGGCCGACCAGCGTCCACTCGTTGCGGTCGCAGACATCGCGAACAGCACCGGCGAGCCGGAACTGAATGTGCTGTCGGGACTGCTCATCGTCTCGCTCGAGCAATCGCGGCGGCTCGGGGTGCTAACGCGTTCCCGGTTTGCCGATCTGGCCCGCCAGGTGGCGCATGTCGAGCCGGAGAGGATCGACGAGATCCTGGGTCGGGACATCGCCAGACGAGCGAAGGTCAAGGCCCTGCTCGTTGTGGGGGTGCATCGGCTGGGGTCGAAATACGTTGTGGAGATGCGAGCAATCGATCCCGAGCGCGATCGTTACTTGTTCACGGTCAAAGAGGAGTCTCCCGGGAAGGAAGGGTTGCTGACCGTCATCGACCGCCTTTCGGAGAGGACGCGGCGAGAACTCGGAGACGAGCCGTCGGAGGAGATCGACGCGTCGCGCATCGCGGTCGGCGAGGCTCTGACGATGAACCTCGAAGCGTATCAGCACTATGTTCGTGGGTTGGACCTGAACGCGCACTACGGCGAGTTTGCTTCCGCAGTGAAGGAGTGGCGACGCGCCTTGGAGCTCGATCCGAACCTGGCGACAGCACATCGCATGCTGGCTTATGCCCTCGGGTGGTACAACCGCCCCGCGGAAGCGGCCGCCCATGCGCGAGCAGCGCTCGCGTCCGCAGCGCGGATGCCGGAAAAGGACCGCACAATCGTCCTCGCCATGGACGCGCTCGACAAGGACGATCGAGCGAAGGCGATCCACCTCGCCGAACAGCTCGCCGCGCGCTATCCCGACGACAAGACGTCTCAGTTCGTCGCGGCGCAAGTGCTTTCTGGTGCGGGGGAGTTGCAGCGCGCGGAAGCCGCCTTCCGGCGCGCGTTGCAACTGGACGCGGGATACATTTGCGCCCTGGGGGACTTCGCCAGGCTGCTCGATGACTCTGGCCGCGTCGCCGAAGCGATTCGTTTCGCAAGGGCCGGAGTCGCCGCACGACCAACAGCTGCAAATACAGCGATACTCGCGTGGGCAACGGCGACAGGCGGCAATGTCGAAGAGGCCGTGGCGTTGGCTCGCGAGGCGATTCGGCTCGACGGGGGAGCCAGCCTCTTCGTACCATTCTGGACCTATCAAGTGCTTGCTTACGTCGGCCGACCGGACGAGGCGGAGCGGGAGTTGCGCCGCCTCTCGCTTCAGGGTGCAACCGACGAGGAGCGGGGAGCAGGCTCGTTGTGGCTTGCGAGCCTGCAAGCCAATCTGGGCAAGAGGCAGGATGCACTGCGCGCTCTGAGCGCCTTGCCTCCGACGGGACCGGTCCTTCGCGCGCAGGTTCTCGGCATCGGCTGGCCGCGCTTGCAAGCGATTGAGGCGCTGCAGTTCGTTCGGAGCCTCGAGCAGGCTTATTGGCTGGCACCCGAGCTTGCCTTCCGTGGCGACTTCGTAGCGGCAGCGAGGACTGCCTCGAAGCTTTCGGAAGGATCGCCACCGCAGGCGCTGTATCGTGCGCTGCTACTCGAGCACGAGAACCGGCGGGAGGAGTCGATCGAGGCGCTGCGCACGATTGCCGCAGCGGCGGTGCGGCCGCCGACGCGGTTTTTCGAAGCGCAAGTCCTCTACCTTCTCGGCGAAGTCCTGCTCGCCGCCGACCGACCCGCAGAGGCTATCGAAGCGATGAAGCCACTTCGCGGGATCAACACGACATGGGGCGGTTGGTTCGAGGTGGCGGAGAACTGGCCACGTGCCGTCCTGGTTCGAGCCCAGGCATACGAACGGCTCGGCCAGATATCAGATGCCGTCGGCGAGCTCGACGGACTCCTTGCGACGTGGAAGAACGCCGATCCGGATCTACCGCTCCTCGCCGACGCGCGGGCGATGCGAGCCAGGCTGGGACCCATTGCGGCGGTTGCGCGTTAGGCCTGGGGTTCCGGGCAAAAAAACCGGGACGGCACGCCTCGAATGCGCGCGCCGCCCCGGCCCCGCCCCCTGCTACTCGCCGGCCTCCGCAAACCGCGTCTCGGGAACGGCCTGGAAGACCGCGCGGACGGACTGGTCGTCGCGCTCGACGCGAACGAGCTCGTAGGAAGTGCGGAGTTCGGCTCCTGCGCCGGCGGCCCGCGCCTGGACGGAGCGCAGCGACGCGTCCGGCAGATTGCACGGATTCGGGCGCTGGAGGGCGCTCTCGATCGCCGCCTGCAGATGAGCGTCGTCGGTCGAGGTGTGCAGGGCGAGCGTGCACGTTTCGGTGGTCGCCCCTCCGGATCGATCGGACCCGCCGCAGGCGGCGAGGGTGGCGGCGGCGGCGATGGCGGCTGCGGAAGCGAAACGGGAGAAACGGAATTCGGACCTGGTCTTCATGGGGGCTCCTTGAATTCGTTGGGAGGGCGGAAAGCGGACTACGTCTGCGGCGAGCTCGCCGCTACCGGGTTCATCAGACGCTGGTGCTCGGCATGCGCGTCGACGAGGGCGGAGAGCGTGTAGGCGGACGCGATGAACCACGCGAGCAGCAGGCCAGCCGGGAAAGCCCAATCACGGATCGTCTTCATGGTTTGTCTCCCTTCGTTGGGGAGGCAAAGAGCATCCGGCGTGCCAGGCGAAAGGTGCGCGAATCGGCCAGGAACAGCCGATTCAAGCCCGTTCCGGGCCGAATCGTGATGTAGCGCTACGAGGCGCTACATCGATGGCGGGATCGGTGCGGCGGGGTGACATCCGCGGCGGCGGCGTCGCCGGCGATAGTCTTGCGCATGAAGCAATCGCCCGGACGTTGTGGAACAAGCGCCGCCGCGCCTCGAATGCCTTGACGGCCTGCGGAGATTTGGAGGTGCCAACGGGGTACGAGCTCTAGCAGGCTCACCGTCATGGCGAAAACCGGGCCGGTGCGCCTCCGTTGCGCGCACCGGCCCGGCATCGCCCCCCCTTGCTACTCCCCTGGCTGCGCGAGCCGTGTCTCGAGCGTCGTCCGGAAGCCGGCACGGACGGATTTCTCATCGCGCTCCACGCGAACGAGCTCGTAGGAAGTGTGGATATCGGCCCTGGCAGCTCCGGCCCCCGCCGCGGACGCGCGAAGCGGCGGATCGGAAAGAGTGCACGGAGGCCGCAACGGATCCTCGATTGCCGCCTGGATCTGTGCGTCGTCCGTCGAGGCCGCGAAGGTGATGGTGCAAGGGCTGGTAGCGGTCGTCGGCTGGTCCGTCCCGCCGCAGGCGCCGAGGGTCGTGGCGATTGTGGCTGCAGATGCGAAACGGCGGAAGCGCAATTCGAACCTGGTCTGCATGGGGCTTCCCTTCGACTTCGTCTTTGGACGCGAAAGGAAGACGGCCTACGTCTGCGGCGCGGTTGCGGCGACCGGGTTCAGCAGCCGCTGGTGCTGGTTGTGGGCGTCGACGAGCGAGGAGATGGTGTAGACGGACGCGATGAGCCACGCGAGCAGCAGGCCAGCCGGAAAAGCCCAAGCACGGATCTTTTTCATGGTCTTCACTCCCTTCCGGGGGGGCGAAGAGCATCCGGTGTGCCAGATGGATCCGAGCCGGTTCGGGTCCGGAATGCTGCTGCGAGACTCTCGAGAGGCGTTTCCGGCGGTGGCGCTACGTGGCGCTACACCGACGTGCTCGGCGGCCGGAGCTCAGCGGAAGGAGACCGGATCGAGGCCGTAGCGGCGCATCCAACGCTGGACCTGGGTGCGCGCCTTGCCCATCGCGTGCGCGGTTTCCGTCACGTTCCCGTGGTGCGCCTGCAACTGCGCGACGAGGTCGTCGTAGAGCTTGCGCTCCTGTTCGTCGAGCGCCGGTTCGCCAGGCGGCTGCGGCGCGGGCCGTCCCTCCGACGCCGAGCGGACATCCGGCGGGAGGTGCTCGAGGTCGATGCGGCCGGCCCCAGCCAGCACCACCGCGCCTGCGAGGCACTTCTCCAACTCGCGCACGTTGCGCGGCCATGGATGGAGGAGCAGGGCGCGCGCGGCCTCGGCAGTGAGGGAGATGTTCGCGGCTCGATCGCCGGCATGCTTTCGCAGGATCGCCGCCACCAGCAGTCCGAGGTCCTCTCGACGGTCGCGAAGCGCAGGCAGATGGAGTGCGATCCCGCAGAGGCGCGCCAGCAGGTCCGTGCGGAACTTCTCCTCCCGGCTGAGCCGCTCCAGGTCGCGGTGGGTGGCCGCGATGACGCGCAGATCCACTTTCACCGGATGGCTCACGCCGACCGGTCGCACTTCGTCCTCCTGGAGCACGCGGAGCAGCGCTGCCTGCGCGGGAAGGGGCAGGTCGCCAATCTCATCGAGCAGCAACGTTCCACGGTCGCTGCTTCTCACGAGTCCCGCGTTGTCCTCCGCGCTCGTGAAGGATCCCTTCCGATGTCCGAATAGCTCGGACTCGACGAGACCGGGAGGAATGGCACCACAGTTCACGGCCACGAACGGCCCGCTCCTGCCCGATAGGTCGTGGATGGCGCGAGCCATTACCTCCTTGCCGGTTCCGGTCTCTCCCTGGAGCAAGACCGTGACACGCGACCTGGCCACGAGGACGGCGCGTTCGAATTCCGAGACGAGGCCGGGGGAGAAAGTGGCAAGACCGCGGGCGGCAGGTTGCAGCTGCTTGCCGTGGAGATCGTCGGGACCCTTCCCCGCCGGCTCTTCGCGAAAGAGGAAGAACGTGTGGCCCAATTCGAGGACTGCTCCATCCGGAACGGAGGCCCTGGAGATGCGCTGGCCGTCGAGCAGGGTCCCGTTCTTCGATTTGCAGTCCTCGAGCATCCAGGAGCCGAGGACCTTCTCGAGCCGGGCGTGGCTCGCGGAGACACGCGGGTCCGGAATCCCGATCCGGAGGACCCTCGCGCCGGCTTCGGAAGCGCGTTCGACCCGCAGCGTGTCGGCCCGCGCGAGCTCGACGGCGTCGACGCTGTCGAGCCGGAACCTGGCGCCCGCCTCGAGGGGTCGATCGCAGCGGAAGGCGAGGAACAGATAGGAGCTTTGCTTCGGAAGCGAGCGATGCCCGTCGGACCGGGTGATGGTGCGGTTGGGATCCACCGCCGCCATCTTAGAACCGGCCGGCTTGTGATTTGCAAATCAGCGGCGCAGACTGCATGTGTCGCCAAGATACGCCATTCACCGCGCAGGGGAGGCACATGAACTGAACGGCTCCGCCGGGAGGGGCCATGACAGCTTCGACGCTTGCGACGCTCGTGGAGTGCTTCGCGATCGCAGCCATTGCGCTGCCCGCGGCCGCCCAGACGACCGGTGCCATCCAGGGTGCCGTCGTCGATGCGGTGTCTGAAACAGCAGTTCCCAATGCCGTGATCATCGCACGCAGCCCTGCACTGCAAGGGGAGCAGACTGCGGTCACCGACGATTCCGGGCGCTTCCAGATCTCGTTGCTACCCGTGGGCAGGTACACGCTGTACGTGCAACGAGATGGCTACCAGCCATTCACGCAGGAGGGAATGCTGGTCGTGCGCCTCGATCAGACGGTCGAGGTGAAGCTCTCGTTGATTCCCGAGGCGTTGAGCGCGGGCGAGATGGTGATCACGGCGACCAAGCCAGTGATCGACATGGGCAGCGTGCAATCGGGCGCGGTGATCGGCAAGGAACAGATGCAGCTCGTGCCCTATGGCCGGACGCTGCGGAACTTCGATGCGGTCGCTACCTCGGTCCCCGGGGTGTTCACCGATCGGTTCGGAGTCTCCATGCGCGGTTCGGGATCACCCGAGGGCCACTACATCATCGACGGAGTAAACGTCACCGACCCCGGCTTCGGCACGATAGGGACTTCGTTGTTGCAGGATTTCGTCCAGGAGGTCGAGGTCAAGACGGGCGGGTACCAGGCGGAGTACGGGCGCTCTAGCGGGGGCGTGATCAACGTCGTCACCAAGTCGGGAGGCAACGAGACGCATGGATCGGTCTTCTTCAACTGGTCGCCATTCGAGATGGCCCGCAAGCGGGTGCTGATCCGGAACACGCCGATCGCGGTGGACGAGTCACAGCGCTACTCGCTCGATTTCGGCGCCGAGGTAGGAGGGCCCATTCTCCGCGACAAGTTGTGGTTCTTCGCGGGCGTCGCTCCGCAGCTCAATTCCCTTTACCAGGATCGGCTCATCCAGGCGCTCGAGGACAATGGGACCGGACTCCCGGTGACGGAGAGCGATGGGACGCCGTCCTTCAGGGAAATCGCGCGAAAGCGTTACACGCAGACGAGCACCACCTTGCAGTTCTCCGGGAAGCTGACGTGGCTCCTTAGCGAGAACCACAGCCTGGCGGTTGCCGCCTACGGGAACCCGACGAAGAGCAGCGGCGCTCTCGGTCCCATGGGAGGCAACGAAGGGACGTTCCTGTTCGACAAGCGCTCTGGGGCCACGGATACGTCCCTACGCTACGCAGGGAAACTCTTTCACAAGACGATGTTGATCGAGTCTGCCCTCGGGTACTCCCGGCAAGTAGGAACTCCAGCGCTCCCGACCAGGGATGCAATCGCGATCGGGACCCTCTCGGCAGACGTTCTGCGCGACACTCCGCGCGTATTCAGGAACGCCACTTACAATCTGCTCGATCCCGCGCTGCAAGACGCGGCGACGCCCGACTATCAGCGAAATCTCACGCAGTGCGCGGTGCGTGCGAACGCATTCGACCCGTGTCCCGTCAGAGGCTACTCGACCGGGGGACTCGGCAACATGTTCGACGAGACGCTCCAGCGCGTTTCCCTCGGCACCAAGCTCACGAACTTCTTCGAGCTGGTAGGTCATCACCAGCTGAAGTATGGCTTCGACGTCGCAATCGACGCGTACAAGCAGCTGTTCTGGGGGTCGGGAAATCTCATCGCTTTCGAGCGTCCCGACCAGGGAGACTTCAGGATCGGCCAACTTGGATCCGAGGATCCCTCCCGACCCGGGATTCCCGCGACGGATCCATCCCGTCCCGGGCACGTGCTCGGCGAACGTCTCCAGACTCTCGCCCGGAATCGTTCCTATTCGTTCTTCCTCCAGGATACCTGGTCTGTACTGGACCGGGTCGTGATTGATGCAGGCGTGCGCGGCGAACGGCAATTGATGTACGGCGACCCGACCACCACGGACGCCCAGGGCGTTCGAATCGGCGGACCACAGATCCGGCTCTTCAACCTGATGCCCCGTTTCGGGCTGATCTACGACTTCACCGGGAGAGGTCTCTCGAAGGTCTATGCGTCGGCCGGCCGATTCTACGAATTCATACCACTCGATGCAGCCAATCGGTCGTTGAGCGGGGGCCCTTCTTTCAACTACTTCGTGAACCCGGACAATTGCGCAACTCCGGACGGAATGGTCCTGCCGCGCGACCCACGCTTCTGTGCCGTTCTTCCCCAGCGAGGAGGCCGCACGTATCAGTTCTTCGGAACGGGAGCTGCCGCGACAGTGGATCCCAACCTCGAAGGTCAATATGTCGACGAGCTGCAAGGAGGCGTCCAGGCTCAAGCCTATCGCGACGTCGTCTTCGCCGTCGATTACGTCCATCGCCAGGTCGGGCGCGTCGTCGAGGACATGTCGGTCAACGACGCCGTCACGTATTTCATCTCCAATCCAGGTGAACCCGGGAAGCTGGGATACGCGGCGGTGACACCCTCCGGAATCACGGTAGTCGAGCCACGTCCCAGGCGGGTGTACGACGGCATCACGCTCTCGGTACGGAAGATCTTCTCACGCAACTACTTCTTCAACGCGAGCTATACGTACTCCTCGCTGCGCGGCAACTACCCCGGTCTCTTCCGGAGCGAGAACGGCCAGCTCGATCCCAACATCCTTTCGGACTACGACCTTGCCTCCTTGCTTCCGAATCGCGATGGTCCGCTTCCCGGCGACATCCCCAACTCGTTCAAGCTCGACGGTGGGTACGTGATGGAGCTGTCTCCGGTCACGAGCGTACAGGTGGGAGGAAACTTCCGCGCCGATCAGGGGCACCCGATCAACTATCTCGGCGCCCACCCTCTGTATGGAGCCGCCGAAGCCTACATCCTGCCGCGCGGTAGCGCCGGACGGCTCCCCTGGGTGTGGCAGATCGACCTACGAGCTGCGATCACGCGCAAACTGAGCTCCCGATACGCAGGCACGATCTCTGTCGACGTGTTCAACTTGACCAACAACCGAGCGGTGACGCAGGTAAACGAGCAATATACCACCGACTCGGTCTATCCGATCGTCAACGGGCGGCCAGCCGACTTGCGAAACCTGAAGACGATCGACGGCACTCAGGCGATCGTGAACGGAGCCTTCCGTAATCCGACGGCATACCAGCTACCGCTGTCGGTCCGGATGGGGGCGCGGCTCTCTTTCTGACGACTTCCAGGTCAGCTGGCAGCGGCATCTTGACTGCCCTCGGCCACGCGCCCACAGTCGTTCTCGGGGGAGGTCGGGGTGGACGGACCGGACTCCAGCATGCCTCGCGAGCGGTCTCCGCCGGGCAACGGCGAGGACCATCCTGCAGAATCTTCGCAAACGATCTATGCCGGTCGCTATGCAGTCGTGCGCGAGCTCGGACGCGGCGGCATGGGCCGCGTTCTCCTGGCGCGCGACCCGCGCATCGGCCGCGACGTTGCGCTGAAGGTGCTCGTTCCGGGAAACCGCGACGAGAAGCAACTGCGCCGATTCGAGCAGGAAGCGCGCGCCGCGGGAAATCTCAATCATCCGAACATCCTCACCGTCTTCGACGTCGGCGAGCAGGGCGGCGAACCGTACATCGTTACCGAGCTCTTGACGGGGACGACGCTGCGCGAGGCGTTGAAGGACGGCCCGCTCGAGCCGGCCCGGGCAGTCCAGCTCGCG
>Ga0209474_10000109_pt1 | contig 95296 bp, 89 predicted proteins | sample GraSoiAngelo_145_FD_185902 | JGI IMG/M metagenome (GOLD analysis project Ga0209474, IMG submission 185902) | Grasslands soil microbial communities from the Angelo Coastal Reserve, California, USA - 14_1009_05_20cm (SPAdes) (version 2) | ecosystem: Environmental > Terrestrial > Soil > Grasslands...
CCGTACACGTGATCGAGATCGAAGTTCAGCTCCGCCATCCGCGCGATGAGCGTGGGCGAGGGCGGCGCGCCGGCGGTGAAGAGCCGGACCGGCCGCTCGATCCGCCGCGCCGAAGGATGCGCGAGGAGCGAGGTGCAGACGGTTGGAGCGGCGCAGAAGTGGGTCGCTCCTTCCGATAGCTCCTTCCACACCAGAGCTGGATCGGGCCGCGGGATGCACACGCTGCACGCTCCCGCCGCCGCCGTGGCCCAGGGAAAGCACCAGCCGTTGCAATGGAACATGGGCAGCGTCCAGAGATACCGGCTCTGCGCGGTCAGGCGGTGATCGAGCGCCATGGCGAGGGCGTTCAAGTAGGCGCCGCGGTGGTGGTAGACGACGCCTTTCGGGCGACCGGTGGTTCCGGAGGTGTAGTTGATGCTGATGGGCTCGTCCTCGCTCTCGACCGGGGGCGGGATGAAATCGGCGCTGCCCGTCTCGAGGAACGCTTCCCAGTCGCGCGAGAGGTCGAGGCGCTTCACTTGCGGCGGAATGCGGGCGAGGAGGGGCGCCAGATCGGGCGAGAAGAACACCATCCGCGCCCCGGAATGCTCGACGATGTAGGAAATCTCCTCCGCATTGAGGCGGGTGTTGATGGCGACCAGCACTCCGCCCGCGAGCGGCACTCCGAAATGGGCGACGAGCAGCGGCTCCGAGTTGAGGGCAAGGAACGCGACCCGCTCCCCCTTGCGGAGCCCGTCGCGCCGGAGCGCCGAGGCGAGGCGCCTCGCCCGGTCGCGCATCTGCTGGAAGGTGAAGCGGGACGCTCCGTCCACCACGGCGGTCCGTGCGGCGTATACTTCGCCCGCGCGCTCGAGGAAGTGAAGGGGAGTCAGCTCCTGCCGGTGCACACGGTCGACGGACATGGTGGGCCTCCTCGGCGAGGGCGCCGGGGCTCGCTGTAACCGGAGGCTAGCAGGGCCGGTGGCCTTCGCGAATCCTCGCGTTTCGGGCAACATCCCTCCCCCATGGACGCCTCCTTGACGGCAGAGAGAGTCGCGCCGAAGAGCTCGACGGTGTGGGTGGGACGGATTCTGAGCGCCCTTCCCGCGCTGCTGATGGCCTTCAGCGCCATCATGAAGCTCAGGCATCCTCCCGAGGTGGTGCAGGGTTTCGCCGCCATGGGGATCGATCCCGGCCTGGTCACCGTCATCGGGATCGTCGAGCTCGCATGCGCCGTGCTCTACCTCATCCCGCCGACCGCGGTGCTTGGGGCAATCTTGATCGCGGCCTACCTCGGCGGCGCGGTGCTGGCTCACCTCATCGCGCACCAGTCCATCTGGTGGGCGCCCGTCCTCACCGCCGTCGTCGCCTGGCTCGGGCTCTACCTGCGCGAGCCGCGGGTCCGCGCCCTGTTCCCGCTGCAGAAGCGGTAATCGGGAACCGGGTCTCATTCCGGAACGGGGTGCCCGAAGATTCTCCCTCTGGGAGATCCTGGCACTCGCCGTGCACTGACGTCTCGCGGTGGCTGCCGCAGCCGCGTGGATCCTGGGGGCGCTCGAGCGCGCCTCGGCAATGCTCTTTCCGGACCGCTGCGGCGCGTGCTGGGAGGAGTGCGAAGGGCCGTTCTGCGAAACGTGCGCGGAGAGTCTCGTGCCTACGCCGGCCGGATGCCCCGTCTGCGGCGAGCCGGCGGACGAGGCGCTCTTGCCCGCGCTTCGGCCGCGCAGGTGCGCACGCTGCCGGGAGCGGGCGCCGCCCTTCGCGAAGGCGCGGGCGCCATATCTCCACGGCGGCCCGCTGGCCGAGGCCATCTGGAGACTGAAGTACGACGGCTGCGAGGAGCTGGCGCGGCCGCTCGGGATGCTCTTCGACGGCTGCGAGGCGCCGCGATCGCGGCTCGTCGCGCCCATCCCGCTCCACGTCTCGCGGTTGCGGGAGCGCGGCTACGACCAGGCGGCGCTGCTCGCCCGCGCGGCCGCGCAACGATTCGGTCTTCCCTACGCCGACCTCCTCCTACGTGCGCGTCCAACGAAGGCGCAGGTGGGACTCGACCGCACACGCCGCGAAACCAACGTGCGCGGCGCCTTCCGCGCCCGGCGGCCGGTTCCGGGCGCCCGCGTGTGCCTCGTCGATGATGTCCTGACCACTGGCGCAACCGCCGCCGAGGCCGCACGAGCGCTCCTCGCGGCGGGAGCGTCGAGCGTCGAGGTCCGGACGCTCGCCCGCGCGCCGTGACGACTCGGCAGGCTCTCTCGTAAACGGGCGTACGAACCTCCGCCCGTAGAGGTGGCGATCGGCCGGGCGCTGCGCTAATCGATCCCGGAATGGGGCGGTGCGGCGAGTCGTTGCGATCTGGGTCCCCGGTCGCCGTTCCCCCTTCTGGAGAGTTGATGACGAGACGCGTCACCCTGCTTCTCGCAGCCCTGCCCGTAGCCGCGTTCGCCGCTCAAGTGGCGCCTACCGAGGTCGCACCGGCCGACCGTGCCGGCGACGCCGCCCGGACGCTCTCCACCCGCATCCTCTCCGAGACCGATTCCGCCCGCGCCCTTCCCGACCTCTTTCGCCTCTACGAGCTTCGCGAGGACGTCGCGGACCTCGGCATCCTCGCCTCGACGTTCGACGCCGTCGCCGCCGCTTCCCGCGCGCGCCCCGAGGCTCGCGCCACCGCGCTCGAGCTTCGCGCCCAGATCGCCCTCGCCCAGGCACAGCTTCCCGAAGCGCAGCGGATCACCACCCGCATCGCTCCCATCCGCGCCTTCAGCGTCATCGGCCCGTTCGACAACGAAGGCAGGGCTGGGTACTCGACGGCGTACGGACCCGAGGCGGACGGATTCGTCGCCTCGAAGCGGTACCCCGGCAAGGAGCACGAGGTCGGCTGGCGGGAGCTTTCTCCCAACACGGTTCCGCTCGGCTTCGTCGGTCTCTCTCGCGCCATCTCGCCCGACCAGAACGTCGCCGTCTATGCCGCGACCGTGGTGCGTTCGGACCGCGACCGCGCCGTCGTCTTCCACCTGGGAGCGAGCGGCGCGAGCAAGGTCTGGGTCGGCGGCCATCTCGTTCACGAGGATCCGGCGCTGCACCCGTCGAGGTTCGACCAGCAGGCCTTCGCCGCGCACCTTTCCGCCGGCGACAACCTGGTCCTGGTCAAGGTCGCGCACTCGGCCGGCCGCCTGGGATTCTCGCTCCGCCTCTGCGACGCGAAGGACGAGCCGCTCGTGTCGCTCGCCTCGTCCGCACGCGTTCCAACGGCCGACATGGCCGTCGCGCTCCCCGGAGAAGCGCCGGTCAAGCAGCCCGCGCTCCCACGCGTCCACAACGTGGTCGACGAGCTTCGCGAGCTGGCGCAGAAGAACCCGAAGGATGCCCGCGCGCAGGAGGATCTCGGAATCCTGCTCGCCGTCCGCCGTCCGGACGACGAAGGCGATCGCCTCGCCCTCCACGCCCTGGAGCGCGCTTCCGAGGCCGCTCCGGGCGACCCCGAGATCGAGCTTCGCCTCGCGCGCTACGAGGATCGCGACGTCAACCGGCGCCGCGCCGCCCTGGAACGCGCCCGCGAGCGCGCGCCGCGCAACGTGGCGGTGCTCTGCGCTCTCTCCGGCGCTCGCCTGGAGAAGAACGACGGCTGGGGCGCGGTCGCCCTCGCGCAAGAGGCGGAAAAGATCGACCCCGCCTCGGCCGACGCGGCCCTCTCGCTCGCTCGCGCCTACGACGCCGTGGGCCTCAGCGCCCGGGCCGCCAACGTGCGGCTCGCCGCTGCCGAGCGCAGCCCGCAGCTTCCTCGCGCCCGCAAGGCCGCCGCCGCGGCGCACCGCCGATCCGGCCGCGCCACGCTCGCCGAGAACGATCTCCGCGCCGCGCTCCAGCTTCGCTTCGACGACGTCGAGGCGCGCGCCGAGCTGACCGGCCTCCTCCTCGACCGCGGCGATCTCGACGCCGCCCTGGCGCAGATCGCCGATACGGTCGCCCTCGAGCCTTCCGCGCTCGGACCGCGGCTCCGCGCCGCCGAGCTGCTCTCCGAGAACGGGCGCAAGGCCGAGGCCGACAAGGCCTACGCGGAGGCAGTCGATCTCGCTCCCGACGACTCCGACGTTCGCGAGGCGCTCGGCCGGCACCGGCTGCGCACGGGCGACGAGACCGCGGCGCTCGCGGCCTTCACCCGCTCGCTCTCGCTGCGCCCGCAGAACCCGAGCCTGCGCGAAGTGGTGCGCAGCATGCGCCCCGAGGAGCAGTACGCGACTCCGTACCTCGAGGACGCGGCCGCGCTCGCCAAGGAGCCTTCCGCCGCTTCCGGCGACGACACCGAGGTGCTCGCCGACGTGACGGTGACGCGGGTGTTCCCGAACGGTCTCTCCTCGCGCACGCGCCAGCTCGTCATCCGCGCCATGACCTCGCGCGGCGTCGATCAGGTCCGCTACCAGTCGCTCTCGTACTCGCCCGACCGGCAGGTGGTCCGCGTCGAGCGCGCCCGCATCCTGCGCAAGGACGGCACCATCCTCGAGGCGCGCAGCGAGGGCGAGCGCAACGTCAGCGAGCCCTGGTACGCGATGTATTACGACCTGCGGAACCGCCTCGTCGGCTTCCCGCAGCTCGAGCCGGGCGACTCGCTCGAGCTCGTCACGCGCCTGGACGACTCGGGGTCGAACTTCTTCGCCGACTACTTCGGCGACTTCGCCTACCTGCAGGGCGGGACCCGCCGCCGCATCTCCGAGTACGTGCTGCTCGGACCCCCGGGCCGCACTTTCTATGTGAGCGCCTCGCCCCTGCCCGGCCTCGTCCACACCGAGGGCAAGCTTGCGGATTCTGGGACGTTCCACCGATTCGTCGCGCGCGACGTGCCGCGCCTCACGGCCGAGCCGTCGATGCCCGGATCGAGCGACCTCCTCGCCTACGTGCACGTCTCGACCTACGCGGACTGGGAAGGCGTCTCGCGCTTCTACTGGGGCATGGTCAAGGATCAGCTCCGCGTGACGGACGAGATCCGCGCTGCCGCCAAGGAAGCGACGCGGAATGCGGGCGCCGACGAGGCCTCGCGCATCCGCGCCGTCTACGACTACGTCGTCTCGAACACGCGCTACGTGGCGCTCGAGTTCGGCATCCACTCCTTCAAGCCGTACCCGGTCGAGACCATCCTCAGCCGCCGCTTCGGCGACTGCAAGGACAAGGCGTCGCTCATGCACGCCATGCTCGAGTCGCTCGGCATCGACTCGCGGCTCGTGCTCTTGCGCACCCGGCGGATGGGCAACCTCGATCGCGGCCCTGCCTCGCTCGCCGTCTTCGACCACGCCATCCTCTACGTTCCGAAGTACGACCTGTACCTGGACGGCACCGCCGAGTTCCACGGCTCTCGCGAGCTTCCGGGCGACGACCGCGGCGCGGACGCCCTCGTCATCGAACCGGACGGCCGGGGCGCGAAGCTGCGCCGCGTGCCGGAAGGCAAGGCCACCGACAACGTCGACGAGACGCAGGTACGGGTGGGACTATCGGCCGACGGCAGCGCGTCGATCGATCTCACCGCCAAGGCGTCCGGGCCGTTCACCGCCGAGATGCGCAGGACCTTCGAGTCCCCCGACGAGCGGAGCCGCCGCGCCGAGGAGCAGCTTTCGCGCACCACCTATCCGGGCGTGAAGATCACCTCGGTCGAAGTCTCCGATCCGCACGACATCGAGAGCGCCTTCGTCGCCAGGTTCAGCGGAACGGTGACAGGCTACGCCTCGAAAACGGGCAACGGCCTGCGATTCTCTCCTTTCGGCCAGCACCGGAGCTACGTCGAGTCGTACGCGCAGCTCTCGCGGCGCGCACTTCCCGAGCGCCTGCCGTCTGCGCAGCTTCTCACCGTGGGAGCCGAGATCGACCTGCCTTCCGGCTGGACGGCCGTCTTGCCGGAGAACAGCGAGGAGTCGGGCCCGCACGGACGCTGGTCGCTGAGGTACGCGAAGGACGGCAACAAGGTGACGGCGAGGCTCGAGATCGAACTCGCCTCCGGACAGGTCTCCCCGGACCAGTACGCCTCCTTCCGCTCCTTCCTCTCCCGCCTCGACGCGGTCGTCGCCCAGAGGATCGAAGCCTCTCCAGGCCCGAAGACTGCTTTCCTCGGAGGCGGTTCTCCAGCGACGGCAGGGTTCTAGGGTTGCAGCGAGGCCCCGCGATCGTCGCGGCGGCCTTGTGCGCGATCGCATGCGCGCGAACCTCGCGCCCTGACGCCTCTACGGGCGCGGTCGATCCCCGCGAGCGGCTGCGCCGTGCGGACGCCGCGGCCTCCTCTGGCGCGATGCAGGCCGTGCACGCGGGCCTGTTGCACTACCTGGTGGGATCCGACGTCGCGGCGGCGGAACCGCTCTTGCGCCGGGCGGCGATGGAAGGCCGGGGAGAGCCGGCCGCGCTCGCGCTGTGCGCCCTCGGAGACATCCTCGAGGATCGGCTCGACACGCTCGAGGCGCAGTCCGCCTGGACGCGCGCCCTGCTCGCTGCGCCCGAGTCACCGTTCGCGGAGTACGCCGCGAACCGGCTCCTGGAAGTGCAAGGCGACTCGCGAGAGCTCGACGACCGGATCCTGGCGATGGAATCGCAAGCGCCCGCGCGCCTCGCTCCCCGCGCCGCGCGGTTCTTGCGGGAGGCCGCCGCCCGCATCCACGGCTCCCGCGTGGGAGAGGAAAGCGCGCAAGTCGAGGCGGCGGCCTGGGCCCGCTTCGGCTCGTTGCAGCTCTGGCGCGTCGCTGGCCCCTTCGCTGCGCTCCGGCTCTTCGATCTACGCCGGCCGCTCGCGCTCGACCGGCCGGACCGGGCGCGCGCCCCGGATCGCGGTCCAGCCGGCCCGACTTTCGAGCGCACCCTCGAATTTCCCGACGGCGATGCCGGACTCGAGCTGGAGCCCGGCGAAGGCGACGTCTACTACGCGGCCACCCGCGCCGTCGCTTCGCGGGGAGGAGACTACCTCGCCCTGGTCGAGGGAGCCGGGGCGCTGGAATTGCGCATCGACGGGACCGTGGTGATCTCGCGCACGCCCTACCCGCGCGACGTCCCGCGAGCGCAGGCCGTTCCCGTCTCGCTCACGAAAGGTCCGCACAACGTGCTGGTGCGCTGGAGTCGCCTGGAAGGCACGCGGTTCCGCGTCTCCCTGCTCCGAGGCGACGGGGCGCCGTCCGACGTGGAAGACGCGGCGCCCGCGGAGCTGACCGGGCAGCGCTTGCAAGGCGATTGTCCCCTCGGCTCCCTCTGCGTCGCGCGCCCAGCCTGGGAGGATCGAGCCTCGCTGCGCGGCTACGCGGAAAGGCTTTTGCGCGGTGATCCCGACGATCCGATCGCAGCGTGGCTGCTCGTGCGGGCGACGGTCGGCGACGATCGCGCGGCTGCCCGGTCCGCCGTGGCCCGCTTCGTGGCCGCGACCGCCTCGGGAGCGCCCGCCCTGCTGGTACGAGCGCAAGAGTCCCTCCGCGATCCGGAAGTGCCCGAGCGCCTCGGGCGGACGCAGGCACTCGCCGATCTGGCGGAAGCGACCCGGCGCGATCCGCTGCTCTTGCGCGGGCGTCTCACCGCCGCGGCGCTGCAGCGGGACTCGGAGCGATACGACGATGCGGCCCGCGAGCTCGATCAAGCCGAGGCGGCGCTGCGAGCAAAGGTCCCGCCGGGCGCGGCGCCGCCCCCTCTGCCTCCGCGCCTCCTGCTCTCGCGCGCCCGCCTCCTCGATGCGCAGGGCAATCCGACGGCGGCCCGGATCCGCGCGGAGGCCGCGCTGCGGCAGGATCCGGGACGATGCGACGCGCGCTCGTTCCTCTATCAGATGGCCCGGCGCGAGGGTTCCCTCGCCGACCAGGACCGCTTCGCGGAACGGCTCCTCGGGTGCCCCGACGGGGCACAAACCCTGGCTTCGCTGTCCCGCGAGCGAGGGCGGCTGGATCGGAGCGAAGCACTCCTGACGGCGCTCGTGCGATCCCGGCCGGCGCAGCCCGCACGGTGGTTCTCGCTCGCCGAGATCCAGGCCGCCCGCAAGGAAATCGAGCCGGCGAAAGGGTCGCTGGAAAAGGCCGCACAGGTCGCCCCGCGCAGCGCGGAACCCTGGCGGCGTCTCGCCGGCGTCCTGGAAGGAAACGGCGAGGACGAAGCTGCGACCAACGCCCGCGGCCGCGCGCTCTCCCTTTCACCCGGCGATCTGCAGTTGCGCCGCCAGATCGCGCTCACCCGCGGCAGCCCGCCTCTGGCCTGGGCCGACCGCGACGGGCTCGCCCTCGCGAGCGACCCGGCGGTGAAGCTGCCCAAGGGCGCTTCGGCGGTCCGGCTCCTCGATCAGGGCGCCGTCGAGATCTACCCGGACGGCGGCGCGGTGGAACGGACCCACACCGTCGCGCGCGTTCTCGACAAGCGCGGCGTGGCGAAGTTCGGCGAGGCGCAGATTCCTGCCGACGCGCAGATCCTCCACCTGCGTACCATCAAGCCGGACGGCCGCACCCTGGAGCCCGAAACGATTCCGGGAAAGGAAGCCGCGACATTGCCCGGCCTCGCGGTCGGCGACGTGGTCGAGATCGACTATCTGCGCGGGATCGGGCCGCGTGGTCCGGACATGCCCGGGCTCGTCATCGGCGGATTCTTCTTCCGCGACGACGAGACGCCGATGCTGGAGAGCACCTACGAGGTCCGCGCACCGGCAAATCTGTCGCTCGAGGTCGATGCTCATGGTCTGCCCGCCGAGCCGTTCCAGAAGCTCGCCACCCAGCAATCCTTCCGCAAGACGCTGCGCGACGTCCCGCCCCAGCCGCCCGAGCCGCACCAGCCCGGCGAGAGCGAAATCATGCCGTGGCTCCAGGTGGGGTACGGCGCGGGCCAGCCGAATCTCGTCCGCTCGATCGCCGATTGGGCGCTGTTGCGCGCCCGCCCGGGCAGCGCGAGCGACGACCTGGCGCGGAAGGCCGGCAAAGCAACGCCCCGCGAGACGGCGCGGGAGATCGTCCGCCTCGTCGCCGATGCGGTGCGCGGACGGTCGGCCGGAACCGACTTCGCGACGCCCGCGGCGCACGTCCTCGCCCAGGGTCGCGGAAACCGCCTCGTCGTACTGAAGGCGGCCCTCACTTCGGCGAAGATCCCCTCCCACGTGGTGTTGGTCAGGCCGTTCAACCAGGATCCTTCGCCCTATCGTTTCCCTCGCGGCGAGCTCTACTCCTGGGCGGTCCTGCGCATCGACCTCCCGGACGGCGCCGCCTTCGTCGATCCGGCGTACCGCCTGGCGCCTTTCGACGCGCTGCCGGCCTTCGCTCGTGGCCAGGACGCGTGGGTGGTGCCGGAGCCCGGCGAGGAGCCACAGCGGATCCGAACGCCGGAGGCGGAAGGGAGCACGGGAAGCGGCCGCCGCGTGACGTTCACCCTGAGCCTGGATGGCGAGGGAGGCGCGAGCGGCGAGGGCCGCGATGCGTATCTCGGTTTCGACGGAGCCAATCTCAAGGACGCCCTCGAGCGCCTCGACGAGCCCCAGCGCAAGCAGGCCATCGAGACGATGCTCGGGCGCGGTCTGCGCCGCGTGGAGCTGGAGAAGCTCACCCCTGAAGGCGAGGGCGAGCCCGGCACGCCGGCGGTCCTCCACTACCAGCTCCGCGCGCAGGTGGCCCGGCGCGAGGGCGACCGCCTGATCGTCCCCGCTTCGCTTCTGGCCTCACGGCTTTCACGGCGCTTCGCGGAGAAGGCCGAACGGTCGTTGCCGCTCCTCGTCGACGCTCCGGAGAAGCTCGCGCTCACCACCCGGATCGCGCTCCCCGCGGGCGCTCATCTGCGCAGCGCACCGGCGCCGGTGACCATCGCGACCGAGCAAGGGCGGTTCCGCTGGAGCGCGCGGGAAAGCGAAGGAGCGCTGCTCGTCGAGGAGGAACTGGACATTCCGCAGCAGCGCATCGCGCCGGATCGGTACCCTGCGTTCGCCGCGCTCTGCAGGAAGGTCGATGAGGCGGAGGCGCAAGACCTGGTGATCGGCCCGTGAGTCGCCGCGGAGAGTGCCGTCGTTTCTTTGGCATCCATGAAGCTCGGGCTCCTGCTACGTTGATCCTCGATGCCCTGGAGATCGCCCACTGAAGACGACACCGACGACGTTCCTGTAACAATGAATCGATTTGATGCCGCGATAGCCCTACTCAAGCCACATTGGAAGGGTCCCGCCCCACTCGACTCCTTCCGCGAGATCGATGTAGTCGAATCATCGCTTGGGCAGCATCTCCCAGCAGACTTCAAAGCATTCCATCAGTTCGTTTCGGGCGGCGGAGAGGCCGTGCTTCCGAGAGGTCGGCTCAAGCTCTACCGAATGGCAGATCTGCAAACGCGAGACCGCAATCGCGCTTCCTGCTCTTATCCCGTCCTGGCTCAACCGCTGAGGGTTAGCCCTTCGACCCGCTCGAAATGCTTCCGATTGCGAGTGAGCAGGAGTCCCTGATTCGCGATACAAACCGCGGCGATCATGTAGTCGGCCATCCCGATGGACTGTCCGTGGCTCTCGAGCTGGATTCGGATGTCGGCGGCGATCCGGGCCTCCTCCGCGCCGAAAGGAAGGATGATTACGGCTTCAAGGAGAGCATCCACGGATTTCCGCTGTTTCGTCGAATGTGCGCCGGACCGGATTTCGAACGACGTGATCGCCGTGGTCGCCAACGACCGGGACTCCAGCTCGAGCGCAACATGCCTCGCGCCTTCTCCGTGGCCGCGTAGGAAATCGATGAGAACGTCCGAGTCGGCGATGATCACCGCCACCGCTCACGCACTCGCTTGACCGCGGCCTCGAGCCCGTCGGCCTCCTCGTCGCTGAAGCTCCCCCGCAGTTTGAGGGCCCGCGCGACAATCTCCCGCTTGGCACGATGGTGCTGGATGTAGACGTCGATCGCTTCACGGACGATGCTGGAGAAACCTTTTTCGCCTCGTTGCGCGGCGAGCTTGAGAAGCTCCGCGCGCTGCCGATCGTCGATCTCTACGGTGGTCCGCACGCGCTAAACGTACATGCATGTGCATGTCGAGGCAAGCCCTTCTCGGGCTTCGGCTCGCTCGGCGAGCGTGTCAGAAGAAGCGGACCGCCACCTCGCTGTGCAGATCGAACCCGCGCTCGGTGAGCCGGAGAGTCGTTCCGTCGTAGGCCGCAAGCTCCTCCCGCACGAGTCGAGCGATCACCTTGGCGAACGGCGAGCGGATCTCGAGGCCGAGATCCTTCTCGAGGGCCGCGAGGTCCAGGCCCTCGGCGAGCCGCAAGCCGGTGAAGAGCCGCTCGCGAAGGTGCTGGTCGCGATCGACCTCCTCGAAGCTCGCCTCGCCGATCCCGGTCTCCTCGACGCGCGCGAGATAGCGTTCCGGGGAGCGGTCGTTCATGTACCGCCGCGCGAAGGCGCCTTCACCGCTTCCGCGGGCGAAGCCGCACGCGCCGCAACCTGCCGCGACGTACTCGATGCCGCGCCAGTAGAGCGTGTTGTGCACGGCCTCGAAACCCTTGCGGGCGAAGTTGGAGATCTCGTAGCGGACATACCCGCCGCGGGAAAGCTCTCTTCGTACCGCCTCGCCCATGGCGGCTTGCTCGTCGTCGGAAGGCAGGACGACCTCGCCGCGGCGAACGGCCTTCGCCATCGGCACGTCCTCGGCCAGCCCGGTGAGCGTCAAGGCATAGGCGCTGACGTGCTCCGGGCCGAGCGCCACGGCGGAGGCGGCATCGCGCGCGGCCGCCTCGACGGTGTGGCCCGATCCGCCGTGGATGAGATCGAGCGAGACGTTGTCGAATCCCGCCGCGCGCGCGGTGCGGAAGGCGCGCTCCGCGTCGGAGCCCGAGTGCTTGCGTCCCAGGACGAGTAGCTGCGAGTCGGCGAACGACTGGACTCCGATGGAGAGCCGGTTCACGCCGGCCATGCGGAAATCGGTGAATCGTCCCTCGTCGGTCGTGCCGGGATTCGCCTCGAGCGTTATCTCGGCTTCGTCCTGCACGTCGAACAGATCGCGGCAGGCGGCAAGCACCCTTCGTATCTGGTGTGGATCCCACAACGAGGGCGTCCCGCCGCCGAAGTACACGGAGACGACCTCGCGCTTCGGCTCCGCGTATCCGGCCGCGCGCGCGCGAAGCTCCCGCAGGACCGCCTCCGTGTAGCGCTCCTGCGGGATCACCGCCTCGGCGCGCGAGGCGAAGTCGCAATAGGGGCACTTCGAGAGGCAGTACGGGAAGTGGATGTAGATGCCGAGCTGCATGCCGGTCCGCGCCCCGCCAATCGACGAGGCGCGGACAGTAACATCGGCAACCGCTCAGCGCTTGCGAGTCGGCCTGGGCAGCGGCACCGGTCCGTCGGACGATTCGGCAGTCGCGGGCGGCGGAGGCGGCGGCGGGTGCGAGACGGCCGCTCGTTCCACCTTCTTGGCGAAGCCCGAATCGCTGCGCAGATCGTCGGCTTCCTCGATGAGCGAGCGGGCGCGGCTGGCCGCCGAGGTGAGCGACTCCACCCGGGCGCGCAGTGCGCCGGCCTCGGAGCGCAGCTGGACGCGCTCGCGGCCGAGGCCGTCGAGCATCGCCTGCAGCTCCGCGGCGTGGGCCTCGGCGCGCGTGGCTCGTTCGGCGGCCGCATCGCGCTCGGCGGACACCGCCTTCAGATCGCCGCTCGTGCGCTTGCCGGTCTGGCTCTCGGGCTGCGGCGCGGCCTTCTCGCGACCGGTCGCCTCGTCGAGCTTGCGCTGCATTTCCCCGAGCTTGTCGGCCTCGGCGCTGAGCTCGGCACGGGCAGCGGCCAGCTCCTTGCTGGTCTTCCGTTGCGCGTCTTCGATCTCGTCGGACATCGCCGCTTCCCGGCCGGCCGCCGCGGCGAGCTCGTCCTTGAGCTCTTCGAGCTTCTCGGCCGCCGTGGTCCGCTGCGCGACGAGCTCGTCGCCGGCCTGCTTGCGCAGCTGCTCCAGCTCCTCGGCGCGGGCGCGCTCGCGGGCGCTCTCCTCTTCCGCCTTCGCGCGAAGCCGCTCCTGCTCCTCGGCGCGAGCGAGCGCCTCGGAGAGCTCCTCGGCGACCTCGGCCCGCAGGCGCTCCTTCTCCTCGGTGCGCACGCGCTCGAGCGCGAGCTCCTGCTCGGCCTTTTCCCGCAGCCGCTCCTGTTCCTCGGCACGGGCGCGTTCGCGGGCGACGTCCTCGTCGCGGGCGCCGGCGGGCGGCTGCGTCTGCGCCGCGATCAACCGCTCCATCTCGCTGCGCACCTCCGCCTCGGAGACGGCGCTCGCCTCGGCCTCGACGGCGAGCTTGCCGAGATCGTCCTTGGTGGCCTTGAGCTCGCGCTCGAGCTCGGCGAGTCGCTGCTGGGCGGCGCGGGCGTTGGACCTGGCCTCCTCGGCCTCCATGCGGGCGACGGGCAGCGCGATGACGGCTTTGTCCGCTTCGCGCTGCGCGCGGTCGGCGGCGGCGGCGGCCTCGTCCAGCTCGCGGCGCGAGTCGTCGAGCGCGATCCTGAGCTCGAGCAGCTCGGCGACGGCGAGCTCGTTGGCGGCGCGGACTTCCTTGACCTCGTCCACCGCTGCCTCGAGGGCGGCGCGGATGCCTTCGCCCCTGCGCTCGTCGTCGACGGCGGCGTCCTGCGCCGCCTTGGCCTCGGACTGCGCGGAGGCGAGCTTCTGCTGCAGCTCGGCTGCCTCGGCGCGGACGGAAGCGACGTCCTTCTCGCGGTTCTCCAGCGCGATCCGGAGCGAGATGGCCTCGGCCCGGGAAATGGCCAGGTCGTCCTCCATCGCCGCGAGCTTCGAGCGGACGGATGCGGCCTCGGCGCGCACGGAGGCGATATCGCTCTGGGCGTTGTGGAGGCTGCCGCGCAGCGAGGCGGCTTCCGTAGAAGCGGCGGAGAGCTCGTTCTGCGTGGCGCGCAGTGCGGTGCGCACCGCGGCGGCGTCGTTGCGCGAGGCCGCGAGATCCGTCTCCGCGGCGTGCAGCGTGGCGCGGACCCTGTCGGCGTCCTCGCCCGCCGAGACCAGCTGGTCCTCGGCGCCGCGCAAGGCGGTCCGCAGCGTGGTGGCGTCGTTGCGCACCGAGGAGAGCGTCGACTCGAGCGCGTCCTTCTGCGCGCGGGCCTCCGCGAGGCTCGACTCGAGCGCCTCGGCGTTGGCACGCGAGCGCAACAGGGCGGCGTCGGCGGCCGCAGCGCGCTGCTCGAGAGCCCCGGCGCGGCCCTCGGCCATCTGCCCGCGCAGGTCGCGGGCCTCGAGAGCCGCCTCGAGGACGTCGCGGGCGGCTTCCATCGCCTCGAGATCGGCGCGCAGCTCGTCGAGCTCGTGGCGCGCGTCGTCGCGCTCGGTGCGCGCCTCGAGCAGCTCGGCGGCGAGCCGGGAGGCGCGCTTCTGCAGCTCGGCCTGATCGGAGAGCGTGCGGCGGGCCGGATCCTTCTGCGCGTTCATGGCCCGCGCGGCAGAGGCGAGGCGATCCTCCGCGGAGGAGAGCGCCGTGGCCGCCTCGGTACGTACGCGCATCAGCTCGGCGCGCAGCTCCGCCTCGGTGTTCGGGAACGGGCGGGTGGCCTCGTCGGGGGCGATCTGGGTGGCGACCGCGAGCGGGTTCCTGCCGGAGATGGGAGCGGACTCCTCACGCTGCCGTACGGGAGGGGGAGGAAGATCGCCGGGAACCGGCCAGCTGGCGTCGGAAGCCATCGGCAAGACGGGCGACGTCATGGCGACGACGTCGCCGCGACCCACCTTGAAAGTCGCCGGCGGAAGCGGCGCGCTCAGGGCGGAGAGCACGTCGGACGGCGGCAGAGCGGAAGCGACGATCGGCATGGTGACCGGATCGTCCTCCTCGACGACGTCGGAGTCGTGCTCCGCCATGGTCGAAACCGGCGGAGCGGCGTCGCGCGAGTCGCCGCCCGGGCTGCTCGACGCGGAAAGCGGGCCTCCGACGGCCTCGTCCTCGGCGGAAGGACCAGAGGCCGTTCCCGGCCCGCTTCTTCCGAATTTGGTGTTTCTCATTGCATCCCCCCCCAAGCGTTCCGGATCCGGGCCGCCACCGTCTCGGGCCGTTCGAGGTGCAGGTGGTGACCCGCACCCTCGACCGTCTCGACGTGCAGCTTCGCGATCCGCGACAAGCGGTCGCGCAAGACCCCTTCGTCCGGCAAGATTCCCTTTTCGGCGCGGAGCAGGAGCACCGGCGCGCGAACGCGCCCGAGCAGCTCCTGCGTCACGTCCTCGGTGACCGGAAGCGGCGACCGCGCGCGAAGCAGCGGGTCCCACTTCCAGGCGAGCGACCCGTCCTGATCCGGATCCGGTCCAATCGGCTCCGCGAGCGTCGCCACGGCTTGCGCCGAGAGCCGCGGGTTGTTGCGCAAGAGCCGGGCGCGCGCCTCGTCCGGCGAGGAGACCGTGCGCCGGCGCCGATCCATGCCGAGGTCGTCCAGCCATCCCGCGAATCGGTCGGGAACCTCGCGGGCATGGACGGCGATCGGCGCGCCATCGAGCAGGGTCAGATGGGCGACGCGCTCGGGACGTAGGGCAGCGTAGAACAGCGCCACGGCGCCACCCATGGAATGCCCGACGAGGCGGATGGGACCCTCCGGCGCGATCGCGCCGACGAGCCCGTCGAGGTCTGCGACGTAATCGACGAAGTGGTAGAAGCCGCCGGCGCCCGCCCAGGACGAATCTCCGTGCCCTCGTTGGTCGTAGGCGACGGTACGGCCCGGCAAAAGCGGCGCGAGCGAGTCGAATGACCCGCGGTGGTCAAGCCAACCGTGGACTAGCATGCAGAGATTTCCTGCGGCGCGTTCCCGCAGCCGCAGGGACAGACCCCGCACGTCGATGTCGCGCTCCAAGATGCTCCCCCCGGCGATGTAGAGAGTCGCGCCGAAAGGTGATCTAGGTCAACCCTTTTGACGAATAGTGGGCACTTGTACGATTGCAGAATACCTTGACCCCGATCGTTTGGTTTGGTACCCGGCCGCATGGCTGAGCGGCCCGTTGTTGGCATCGTGATGGGGAGCAAGACCGATCTGGATACCCTCCAGGGCGCGGTCGACGTGCTCGTCGAATTTGGAATTCCGCACGAAATCCGGATTCTTTCGGCGCACCGAACGCCCGAGAAGGTACTGGAGTGGTCGCAAACCGCGGAGCAGCGCGGCATCGAGGTCCTGATCGCCGCGGCCGGCGGCGCGGCCCATCTGCCCGGGGTCGTCGCGGCGAAGACCGTCCTTCCGGTGCTCGGGGTTCCGGTCGCTTCCACTACGCTGGGCGGTATGGACGCTTTGCTGTCCATCGTCCAGATGCCAAAGGGGATCCCGGTCGGGACCCTGGCCATCGGCAAGGCCGGAGCTGCGAATGCCGCCCTCCTCGCCATCGCCATCCTCGGCTCGTCGCGGCCCGAGCTTCGCCGGGCGCTGGAGAAGTACCGCCAGAAGCGCGCCGAGGAAGTCCTCCAGACGGACGCCTCGGTGTCGAAGAAGTAGCGGCTAGCGGACCCTCACCCCGACGGCGAGGCCTTCGGAGGTCGGGATCATGGTGGCGCGGAAGCGACCGGACCGGGCGAGCTCTTCATTGAACTTGCGGATGGCGAGGACGCCCTCGCGGTCCGTTCCGGGGACGTCCCGCACCACGCCTCCGAACCCGAAGGCGTTGTCGCCGATGACCACGCCGCCGATCTTCAGATTTTTCTCCGCCCAGGCGAGATAGGCCGGATAGCCGGTCTTGTCGGCGTCGATGAAGCAGAGATCGAAAGGCCCTTCGCCCTCGATCTCCGGCAAGAGCCGCAGGGCCGGTCCTACGTGCACGCGGGCGCGTTCCGCCACGCCTGCCTTGCGGAAGGATTCGCGGGCCACTTCGGCGTGCTTCTCGGAAAGCTCGAAGGTGTGGAGGACGCCTTCATCCATGCCGCGCAGGATGCAGACGCCGCTGTAGCCGCCCAGTGTGCCGATCTCCACCGCCTTGCGCGCGCGGCTCAAGCGCGCCAGGACCTCGAGATGGAGGCCGTCCATCTTGCCGACGGCGATGGCGGGAAGGCCGGCGGCGACGCTGCGCTCGCGGATCTCGGCGAGGACCGGATCCTCGGGCGCGAAGGTCTTCTCCGCCCACCGCGACAGGTCGGGATCGGCGGTTCCAAAAGGCTTGTCCGGGGGCGAGGTGGGCATCGTTTCTCCGCTCATTCCGCGCCGGCGCGCTGCCGCTTCTTCGCCGCTAGATGCCGCTTGGCCTCGATCCGCTTCTGCTTCGATGCTCGTGTCGGCCTGGTGGGGCGGCGCGGGGGCGGCCGATAGGCACGGCGCGCGAGCTTCTCGCGTAGCCGCGCCAGGGCGGCGCCGAGGTTCTGGGTGCGAGAGCGCTGGTCCTTTCCTTCGGCGGAGACGCCGCTCGGCCCGTGGACGAGGCGAATCGCCGTCTCGGTCTTGTTGCGATGCTGTCCGCCGGGCCCGCTCGCGCGGTGCGCCTGCACCTCGCACTGCGCGAGCAGGTCGTCGTCGGACAGCTCGTGCCAGCGGGGCGTTCCGCTCAAGCCAGCTGATCCTTCGCTGCCGCCTCGATCTGCCGCGCGAGGCGGAGGTCGCGATCGGTCACCCCGTTCTTGTCGTGGCTCGTGAGGGTGACGGTCACCTTCGAGTACTGGATGAGGATGTCGGGATGGTGGTCGGCGCGGTCGGCCAATTCGCCCACCGTGCCGGCGAAGGCCATCGCGGCCTTGAATCCCTTGAGGTCGTACGTCCGGACGATCGCCTTTCCGTCCCGCTTCCAGCCGGGCAGCTCCTCGAGCGCCGCCTTGATCTCCGCTTCGGTGGACAGACCTTTCTGCTCGACCATGAACGCTCCTGGGTACCCGGGAAGCCACGGACTACAAGGCGATATCTACACCGGGCGGGCCGGGATCGCTTGCGCTCGTCGTGGGCGTATTGCATCCAAGACGATCCCATGGCCCTCGCTCCGCCTTTTCCGCCCGACATATTCGCCGCCCGCCGCATTCTCGTGCTCCGCAAGATGGCCGAGATCGCGCCGGGCCCGTCGGTGGCGATCTTTCCGTCCACCCCGGTAGCCGTTCGCAACCACGACGTCGACCATCCCTACCGCGCGGACAGCGACCTCTTCTGGCTCACGGGGTTCGAGGAACCGGAGGCGGTAGCGGTGCTCTCCACCGGAGACAGGCCGTTCACGCTCTTCGTGCGGCCGCGCGACCGGGAGAAGGAGATCTGGAACGGCCGCCGGTCCGGCGTGGACGGCGCCAAGACCGCCTTCGGGGCGGACGCTGCCTTCACGGTGGACGCGCTCGACAAGGAGCTGACCGAGGCGATTGCGGGCAAAGGCACCCTCTTCTACCGGATCGGCGGCGTCGACCAGGGCTTCGACGCGCGCATCGCCCGCATCCTGCAAGGGCTCCGCATGCGCGCCCGGGCCGGCGCGGCGGCGCCCACGCGAATCGAGGATCCGGGGCAGATCGTCCACGAGCTGCGACTGCGCAAGCGGCCCGAGGAGCTCACGGCCCTGCGCAAGGCCGTCGAGATCACCAGGCGGGGACATCTCGCGGCGATGCAAACCGGCCGCCCTGGCTCCCACGAGTACGAGGTGCAGGCCGCTCTCGAGCGCGAGTTCCGCGGAGGAGGGGGACGCGGTTGGGGCTACTACCCGATCGTCGCGGCCGGGATGAACGCGACTGTCCTGCACTACAACGAGAATTCCGATCCGGTCCGCGACGGCGACCTCGTGCTGGTGGACGCGGGCGGCGAGGTGGACCTCTACACCGCCGACGTGACCCGCACCTTCCCGGCCAGCGGCCGCTTCAGCGACCCGCAGCGGGCGGCGTACGAGCTGGTCCTCGGCGCCGCGGACGAGGCGATCGCAAACACGCGCCCGGGCGTCAGCATCGACGAGCTGCACGAGGGAACGGTCCGCCATCTCACGGCCGGGATGGTGAAGCTCGGCCTGCTGGAGGGAGACGTCGACAAGCTGATCAAGGACGGCGCTTTCCGCCGGTACTACATGCACCGCACCAGCCACTGGCTGGGGCTCGACGTGCACGACGCAGGGAACTACCGCGACGAGTCGGGCGGCCCCCGGAAGCTCGAGCCGGGAATGGTCTTCACCATCGAGCCGGGGCTGTACGTCGCGCCGGACGACGAGAAGGCGCCGAAGGAATTCAGGGGGATCGGAATCCGGATCGAGGACGATATTCTCGTCACCGAGGGGGGGCACGAAAATCTCACGGCGGCGATTCCGCGCACGGTGGTGGAGGTGGAGAAGACCGCGCGGCGATGAGGTGAAACGTTGACGTTGACGTTGTCGCAGTCGGCGACGTCAACGCTGAGCCCATACGGAAGGCGACCTACTTTGCCGGCTCCTTCTCCTTCTTCTTCTTCTCTTCCTTTACCTTTTGACTCTTCTTCCCCGCCGGCTCATACGGGTCGATGAGCTCCCCGTACTTCACCAGGTCCCCCGTGCTCTTGAACTCCGCGATGGAGATGAGGACCTCCGTATCCGCCCCCTCGAATCCGACCCCGAGAAGCATGTTCTCCGGATCGTCGGCGCGATACATGGAGAGCCCCTTCTGCAACAGGGGCCCGATCTCGGCGACGTACTGCTCGACGGAATGGACGCGGATGCGCTTCAAGCAATCCCCCGGAGGATCGATGCGCGGCTTTCCTAGCACGGCCGCCGCCGGCGCGCTCCTCGCCTGGTTCGCCGCCTCGCGCCGGCCGCTGCCCTGGCGGGAGGAGCCGCGCGATCCCTACCGGGTGTGGCTGAGCGAGGTGATGCTGCAGCAGACCCGCGTCGCGGCGATGTTGCCCCGCTATCTGGCATTCGTCGAGCGCTTCCCCACCCTCGAATCCCTCGCCGCGGCGCCGCTCGACGAGGTGCTCGCCCTCTTCAGCGGGCTCGGCTACTACGCGCGGGCGCGGCACCTGCACGCCGCGGCGCAGGCAGCGGTGGCGCGCGGCGGATTGCCGCGGTCGTCGGCCGAGTTGAGCAAGCTTCCTGGCTTCGGGCCCTATACCGCCGCGGCGGTGGCGAGCCTCGCTTTCGGGGAGCAGGTGGCGCTCGTCGACGGCAACGTCGCGCGGGTCCTCGCGCGACTTCTACGGATTCCGGGGACCGCCGCAGAGGTGCGAGCGCAAGCCTGGGAAGTCGCGCCGTCCCTGCTTCCGGCCGGACGAGCCGGCGAGTTCAACGAGGCGCTCATGGAGCTGGGCGCGACCGTGTGCAAGCCGCGCGCGCCCTCCTGCGAAGAATGCCCCCTCGGGCCGCATTGCCAGACCCGCGACGGCGGCGACGCCGACGCCTTCCCGCCTCCGAAGACCGCGCCGGAGCGTCCCGTCATCGTATGGGCCGCTGCCGCCGTGACGAGGGAAGACGGCTCGGTGCTGCTCCGGCGCCACCCCCAAGGCGAGCTGTTCGCCGGCACCTGGGGACTGCCCTTCTGCGACGCCGGCGGGGGGATCCCGCGCAGGTCGGCCCGGCAAGCACTCGAAGCCTGCGGCATCCGCGCCCCGGCCCTTCGATCGCGCGGCGAGGTCCGGCAAACGCTGACACATCGCGAGCTTCGCGTGGCGCTCTTCTCCGGGACGGGCCACGCTCGCGAGCGGGACGATCTGCGCTTCATCGCACCCGGCAAGCTCGGGTCGGTGGGCCTCAGCTCGCTTCTGCGAAAGTGCCTGCGCGCCTGCGGCATCGAAGGCTAGTATCGGCTGCGTGCGTCTCATCCTCTTCCCTGCCTGCGCCCTCCTCCTCGCCGCGCCGCAGGCACAACGACCGACCACGGTCATCGAGCCCCGCGCGCAGGCGCTGGTGGCGGACCTGCCGCCGCCGCCGATGCCCCCTTCGCCGGAAGGTCCACCGCTCTCGCTCGCCGAGGCGCTCGCCCGGGCCCGCGCGGCCTCGCCGGACCTCGCCATCTTGCGCGAGCGGGTGGTGCAGGCGAGCCTCGACGTGGGCCGTGCGTGGGCGCAGGTGAAGCCGATCCTCAACCTGACGGCGAGCTACACGCGGAACCAGGACGCCCCGATCCGCTTCGTCGAAAATCCGAATGGCGCGAATCCTCCCGTCCTCCTCGAGGAGGGCAGCCGCAACTCAGTCCAGGGCGCCCTCGCCTTGCAAGTGCCGCTCTTCAATGGCCGCGCATTCCCGGCCATCGCTACCGCGAATCAGCTGGTGGACGTGGCCCGCCTCACCGAGGCCGAGCAGCGCATCGAGCTCTTGTTGCAGGTCGCGGCCACCTACTACTCCGGGGTCCAGCTTCGCGAGCTGTTCCGGGTGGCATTCCGGCAGGCGCGGACCACACGCGACCACGCCATCGAAGCGGAGGCCCGCTACGAGGCGGGTCAGATCCAGCGTTCCGCGGCCGTGCGAGCCCGTATCGACGTGCTCAGGGCCGACGAAGAATCGCGACGCGCCGTCTACGCGTATCTCTCCACCAAGAGCCAGCTCGCCCAGCTTCTCGACCGCCGCGACACCGCCTTCGAGCTGGAGGCGCCCCGCGATCCGCCTCCGGAGGTGCGCGGCGCGTTCACGGAGGTGCTCGATCGCGCCCTGCGCGACCGTCCGGAGATGGCCGCCGCCCGCGCCAACGAGGAGATCGCCGCCCGCCTGACGACGGACGCGGTGCTGCAGTTCTTTCCCACGCTCTCCGCGAACGGGGCCTACCGCTACAACAACGTCGAGGATTTTTCCGGCCGCACCCTGACCTGGGCGGTCACCATCGCGCTCACGCTGCCCTTGTACGACGGCGGTTTGCGCTACGTCGCCTTGAAGGACGCGGGCAGCCGGCAGCGGGAAGCGCGCCTCCGGACCCGATCGCAGGTGACGCGCATCGAGGACGAGGTCCGGAGGGGGCAGCTCGACCTCGAATCCGCTCGCGCGTTGCGTGAAGAAGCCGACCACGCGCTCGTCTACGCCAGGGAGAACGAGGAGTTGGTGCGCGCGCAGTTCGAGGCGGGCACGGCCACCCAGGTGGAGGTATCCGATGCGGAGGCGGCTCTTTTCCAGAGCGAGGCCACGGCGCTCGAACAGCGGCTCGCCGTGCAGCTCGCCGCGCTCCGGGTCGCGAGAGCGGTGGGAGCTTTCCAGCGTTAGGCAGAGGCGCGGGTTCGCCATCCCGGGCTCTACCGTCTTGCAGGAGGACACGTGATCGTCGCCCGCCTTCTCGCTTTCACCCTGCGCGTCGGCGCCGCGTGGGTCCTGTGGCTCCTCATCGGGCTCTCGGTCTTGAGCGTGATGGTGATGCTCGACCGGTGGGTCTATTTCGGCAGAAGGCGAATGTCGCGCCGCTTTCCCGAGTTGCTCCGGCTCTGCCAGCAAGGCGAGCTTCCCCAGGCGGCGCGCCTCGCGGAGGGCGACGCGATGGAAGCGGAGGTGGTCCGGGTGGCGGCGAGCGTTTCCGCCGGCGGACAGGAAGCGGTGGAGAAAGCCGTCGCCTCGACCATCGATCGCCGCAGGCTCGAGTACGAGCAGTGGCTCTTCGTCCTCGGCACGCTCGGGAACAACGCGCCCTTCATCGGCCTCTTCGGGACCGTGCTCGGCATCATCCGCGCCTTCGCGGATCTCGCCTCGAACACCCGGGGCGCGGGCGCGGGAAACCCGTCGGCCGTGATGGCGGGAATCTCCGAAGCGCTCGTCGCAACCGCGGTCGGCCTCTTCGTCGCCATCCCGGCGGTCCTGGCGTTCAACATCTTCCAGCGGCTCCTCAAGCGGGTCGTGGGTCGCTCCAACTCGCTCGGCAACGCGATCGTCGCGGGGCTCCATCTCGCGCGCGCGGGGAAGGAGTAGCGGATGGCAGGCGGCGCGGAGCAGGACGACGAGGCGATCACCGGCATCAACGTGACGCCGCTGGTCGACATCACCCTCGTCCTCCTCATCATCTTCATGGTGACGGCCACCTACATCGTGAAGGAGACGATCGAGGTCGAATTGCCCCGGGCGGCGCACGGCGGAGAGACCGTCCAGCGTACGCTCGCGGTGGTGCTCAACCGCGAAGGACGCCTCTTCCTCAACGGCGTAGAGACCGACGACGCCGGACTGCTCCGGACGGTGCAGGACGTCCGCAGCAAGGGGGAAGACGTGCAGGCGATCATCGGCGCCGACAAGAGCGCCACCCACGGCGCCGTCACCCACATCCTCGACGTGCTCAAGGGCGCCGGAGTGGTCAAGTTCGCCATCCAGATCGAGGCGGAGAAGTAGGCTGGAAGCAACGCTGCCACGCAAGGCGGGGTACGCCGCCGCGGTGCTCGCGGCATCGCTGCTCGTCCACGCCGGGCTCGTCCTCCTGGTGGGGAAGGCGCGACCGTTCTCGGCAGCGCCGCGGCAGACGCCACTCGAAGTGGCGGTGGTGACGAAGCCTCCGCCCCCTCCTCCACCGCCGTTGCCTCCGCAGCAGTTGCGGCGGCAGCCGCCGCGCCGGATCGTGCGCACCACACCGATCACGCCGCCCCCGCGGCCCCGCGCCGCGCCCCCACCTCCGAGCGCACCGCCGCCTCCCAGCGTCGAGGCGAAGGAAGTCACCGACAAGCCGGTGGTGCTGCCCGGGATCACGCTCGAGAGCACGACGCAGGGTGGAACGTTCGCGGCGCCCACCGGCAACACGCTTTATGGCGAGCCGCCCCGCAAGGCCGTCGAACCCGGAACGGCGAAGCCTTACAAGGCGGAGAAGTACGTCGCCGCGGCGCAGGTGAGCGAGTTGCCCTCGATCGACTTCACGCCCGACCTGAAACAGTTCTATCCGCGCGATGCGCAGCATCGAAACATCGAAGGGGACGTTGTCCTGAGGATCCTGGTCGACAGCGACGGGTCGCTCGCGAAGGTGGACGTGATCAGCGAGCCCGGACAGGGACTGGGCGCCGCGGGAGCGCGGGCAATTCGCGCCTTTCGGTTCCGGCCCGGTAAGCTCGGCGGAACGCCGGTCGCGACCACCATCACCTTCACTCTACAGTTCAGGCTCGAGTGAGCCCGCCCGTTCGACGGTGGGGCCTGCGCCTGCTCGCCGGGATGCCTCTTGTGGGCGCGGGCGCCGATCCCCACGGTGCAAGTGACGGCACGGAGGCACCATGAGAGTCATCGCGTATCTGGTCACCGGTCTGGCGCTCGCGGCGGCGCCCGCGAAAGCCGACGAGAAACCGGCGGCGCAGTCGGACGTGAATCGCGGCGTCGACGCGAACACGCCCAAGGCGCCGGACCATCACGGCAAGGTCGAGCGGCACTGGGATCCCGACCACGTCGAGGCGAAGGAGCGCAGCACGGCGCGCAACGACGCAGCCCGGGCCAGCAAGTCGAAGAAGAAGGTCCGTCCCGAGACCAGGGAGGAGCACCGCAAGGTCGAGAGGCGGGCCGACGGATCGACCCGGAGCGAGGTGGAGAGGACCCGCTCCTACGACGACGGGTCGGGCGAGACCAAGGACCACGAGAAGACGGTCGTCGACTCGAAGGTCAACGACAACGGCGGCCGCACCATCACGCGCGAGTTGGATCGCGAACACGACGCACCGGGCTCGGCGCACGACAGCAAGACGCACGTGAAGGAGAAGATCGAGAAGGACGCGAACGGAAACGTCATCAAGCGCGAGCGCAGCGAGTAGGCCTCGCGCTTGCGCGCGCGATGACGATTCACTCGAGTCGCGCGGCGCTCGCTCCCCCGGTACCGGGGTGCGCTTCGTCGACGAGCGCCGCGTACACCAGCGCGTTGATCACGCGTCGATAGTGCCAGCGCATCGGACCGGGTGAATGGGCCATGAAGACGACTTCGAGGTCCTCGACCGGGTCCACCCACCAGTTGGTCCCGCTGGAGCCCGGCCATGCGTAATCGCCCACCGAGCCGAAAAGCGGCGTGATGCCGGCGGTCGTGCGGACAGCGAGTGCGAGGCCGAAGCCGTAGTCGGCGCGGGTCGGATCTGCATTGCCGATCAGGTTCTTCACCTCCGGCCCGAGCTGGTTGGAAAGCATGTAGTCGACCGTCTTGCGACCGAGGAGATGCGCATCGCCGGCGCTGCCACGGTTCTTCAGCAGAAGCGCGAACCGCAGGTAGTCAGCCGCCGTCGAAGTCGCGCACCCTCCTCCGCATTCGAACTTCGTCGGCTCGGTCGCGACGGGGTCGACGGATTGCGCCTTCCCCGTATCGGGATCGGCGGGCAGCGCCTTCGCGTAGCGGGCAGCCTTCGCCGGCGGGATGAGGAACCCGGTGTCGGCCATGCCGAGTGGCTGCCAGAGGCGCTTCGCGAGCAGTGCGCCGAGGGGCTGGCGCGTCACGCGTTCGAGAAGAAGGCCGAGCACATCGAGACCGAACCCGTAATCCCACACGGTGCCCGGCTGGTACAAGAGCGGCAGCGACGCGAGCTTGTCGAGAAATGCGTTCGCGTCGAGAGATTTCGCCGCCGCTGCGCTCCCCGACGGATACAGCTTGTGGACCGCGGTCGAACCGCGCCCGCCATAGACCAGCCCGGAGGTATGGATGAGCAGATCGCGGATGGTGATCTGGCGCTTGGCCGGAACCGTACCGGTGATCGCGTCGCCCGCCGGATTGAGCTGCGCCACCTTCATGTCGGCGAACTGCGGCAGGTACTTCGAGACGGGATCGTCGAGGGTGAGCGCGCCCTCCTCGACGAGCATGAGCGTCACCGCCGCCACCATCGGCTTGGTCATCGACGCGATGTTGAAGATCGCGTCGGTCGTCATCTTCGACCCGGCCACCTTGTCGCGAAAGCCGAATGCTTCGAAGTAAACGATCTTTCCCTTCCGCGCGACGACGACGACCGCGCCCGGAAGCCGGCCACGCTCGATGTCCGGGTTCAGTACTGCCGCGATGCGACCGAGCCGCTCCGAGGACATGCCCACCTCCTCGGGGGCCGCCCGTGGCAGCGGCGCGGTTGCCGGAGCGGCATCTGCACGAAACGGCGAGTACACCGCCATGGCGATCGAGAAGAGCGCAACGAGCTGCGTTTTCATTGGCGCCTCCGTCCTCCGGTCGATGCGCCTCGCCAGCGGCGCGCGAGAGCGCCCCCGCCATGATCGGCAGGGGCGCCCTTGCGGACCGTATGGTACGGCATCTCAATTCGCGGCGGGCAGATTCAGCGCGGCAATCGACGCGTTCGCCGATACGATCTTGTTGCTTGTCGCGTCGTAACTGAACGAGAAGCTCGCGACCGCCGTTTGGGTAACGGCAACGGCGGCGGATCCGAGGACGGAGAAGGGGAACGTCACCTCGACCACGTCGTTCGCGACGAGGCGCCGGGTCAAGGTGGTCTGACCGCTCAGCACGTACGTAGCGCCGGTCGATGACCCGCGGCCGGACATGCCGAGGAGAGTGATCGACACCACCATCCGGGGCGGGCTGCCCGACACGTTGTCGACCGCCTCCGTCACCTCGATCCGCGCCGCCCCGCCGAAAACCACGCTCTCGGGCTGGCCGGAGACGATGCCCGCGATGGGCACCGTCTTGCTGGCGGTTTGCGCATGCGCAGCCGGGGCGAATCCGAGGGAAAGCGAGAGGACTGCCGGTACGAGCCAGTGGGCCGTTTTCATGTTCGCTCTCCTTTCAGAAGGCCGTGGAAAGGATGTCGGTAGGCGCCTCGAACTTCACGCCTTGCGGCGTGGGGATGGGCGTCGGGAGCGGCCGCACGAACGGCGCTCCGTTGTCGTCGATCTCCCAGCGCAGGAGCATCGCGTTGTCCTCGTGCACGGTGTTGTGGCAATGCTCCATGAACATCCCGCCATAGTCGCGGAACTGGATGGAGACGGTGACGGTGCCGCCTGGACGCAAGCGGAACACGTCCTTCCGGCCCCCCTCCGACGGCGAGACGTTCCTGGCGCTCCCGTCGCGCGCGAGGATCAGCGCCTCCTCGAAGTGGATGTGGATGGGATGGTCCCAGCCGCCTCCCCCGTTCTTGAGCGTCCAGATCTCGCGGGTACCGGCCTTCGGCGCCGCCGAGATGCGTCCGAAGTCCGCGGCGAGGGTCCCGCCCCGGTTATCGGTTTCGATTCCCCAGGGGCCGAAGAACGTCGTGACCGGATCGTTGGTCGTCTGTCCCGCGCCCCTCGAGAACTCGAAGAGGCGGGTGCGCGCGACCGGTCCCTGGACGGGGTTCGGGATCAGCGTGGCGGGCACCTGGCTCACGTCGGGCGTGGCTGGATCACGGACGACGCGGAACTCGAGGAACGTGCAGACGCAAGGATCCTGCGAATTCCCCGAGAGCGCCTCGGCGAGCGATAGATCCTCCGATGGCCCCTTGCCGTCCTCGTGCTCGGTCAGGTTCACCATGCGCACCTTCTGCCCGATCGCATAGCGCGAGAAGTCGATCACGATGTCGAAGCGCTCCGCGATACCCATCTCGTCCGTCTCGGTGAGGACCACCGGCGAGGGCATCAGGTTCCCGTCGTTGGCGATGAGGATCATCGGCGAGCCGTCGCTGAGCGCGAGCTTGAAGAACCGCGAGACGGAGCCGTTGAGGATGCGGAAGCGATACTTGCGCCGCTCCACCTCGAAGAACGGCTTGAAGATGAAATTCACCGTCATCACGTCGCCGAGGAAGCCGTCGAAGTCGAAGATGTCGAAGAAGAGCTGGCCGGTGCCGTCGAAGGCCTTGTCGGCGATCATCAAGTTCACGTCGTAGTCGAGGTTGCCCCACGGCTTTGCCGTGCCGCTCGGCAGCCGCAAGTTCACCCCGTCGTTGATGGCTTCGTTACCGCGATCGAGGCCGCTGTAGATGTTGAACATCCCCGCAATGCCTTTGTAAACGTTTTGCGAGGTGAAGCTGAACATGTGGTCGTGGAACCAGTGCGTGCTCATCGTCTCGTGGAAATCGCCCGGCACGTTGACGATGCCGCCGGCGTCGGTGGGGCTGCTCGCCCGGGGATCGGTCGCCTGGGGGTTGATGGTGCGGAGACCGGCGAGCACGACCGGGTAGTGGTAGTCGTAGAATTGACCAGGGTAGAAGTAGGCGCCGGTGAAGCCGTCATTCTCCGCCCCGTGATGCCCGTTGTGCTCATGGATGGAGATGGTGTGGATGCCGAAACCGTTGTTCTGCTTCTTGTTGAACGGCAGCCGGTTGGTATGGCGGAAGAGGACGGGCTCGCCGTAGCGGACCTGGATCAGCTTGGGCGGAAGGGTCCCGTTGAAAGTCCAGCAGCTGTTCGGCGCCTGCGTCGGGAAGGCGGGATGGAACTTGAACGGGAATGGAGCCGCCGGGTTGATGCCCGAGTTGAGGTTGGAGGGGACCTGGGGGTTGTAGACGGTGTTGGTTTGCGCCTGGGCCTGCGAGGCCACCACTGCGATTCTCGGCGGCCGCGCGGCGAAATCCTGGTGCGCCCAGATCGGTCCCGGGGGACGCCCTTCGATGGGACCGGTGTCGCCGGGCCTCACCCCTTCGAGGGCAGGGTTCAGCGGTTGCTGGGTGGTGTTCGCTTGCGCGGTAGGCGCCGGATTGAGGAATCCCGGCTCCGGGTGCCGCGCGAGCACGTCGAAGCGCGGCATCGGGGCGGTGAACGGTTGTACGCCAAAAAGCGGACTGGGCGGCGCGCCTGTCGGTATCGACGCATACGCGCTGCTTGCGTAGATGCTGAGCCCGTTGGTCAGGACGAAACTGCCTGCGGCGGTCATGAGACCCAAGCGGATCAGGTCGCGCCGCGTGACCTGACCGTGGGACAGCGCCTTGATCACCTCAGCGCGGTTCTTGCGAGCGTTCTCTGCTTCCCGAAAGCGAGCGTTCGAAGACTTCTTCGATAGGTACACGGTGGCCCCGCCCCGCGCTGCCCCGGTGAGCCGCACCATGCGGACTCGGACTGCCATCGAAGACCGTGACAGCGATCACGTTCGGAGGTGCCACCATCGGGAACGGCGCGCACCGTGGCGGACGGCGCGAATTACGTAAACTCGACCATTTTTTCTTACGGCATGGCGACAAACTAACACTAATGCGGGAAACCCGTGCCCGATTGTATTTTTCAAACAGCGCCGAATCATCCGTCTTTTGACCGACTGCGGGTCGCCCCTCGAGTCGCGACGCGCCCGGTACTTCAAACTACTTCGACGCCGTGACCGTCGTTGAACCTTTTGCCTCCTCCCCGGAATGGATGGTCGAGCAGTTCATCCATTCCCAGGAAAGGGGCAATCTCGTGACCAGGATCACGATTCCGTCGTACCGCTTCGTCTTTCGTGCAACGAACCTCGCCGCCGTCCTTCTCGCTGCCGCTTGCGGCGGCGGAGGCTACGGAGACGGCGGCGGCCCGCAGCCGATCCAGGACATGCAGGCAACCATCGGGCCGCAGGGCGGCGAGCTTGCCGGAGCCAAGGGCAGCGCGCTGGAAGGAGTGAAGCTCGTCGTTCCCGCGGGAGCGCTGGCGAGCGATACCCGGATCGCAATCAAGGCCGCCTCGACCGACGCCGCGCTTCCAGCCGGCACGAGCGGCGTCGGAAAGCAGATCCAGATCTCGCCGGCCGGCCTGCAACTCGCGCTGCCCGCCCAGCTCACGCTCCCGGTGGACGCATCGCAGGTGGAAGCGAACCTGCGCTTCGCCGAGGACGTCAAGGTGTGGGTGCAGGACGCCGGGCAGTGGGCGCAGACACAGCAGATCGACGGGGCCGACGGCACCGTCACCATCGAGATTTCTTCGCTTGCCGCCGTCGCCGAGGCGGGAGTCGATCGCCCGGAGCCGCAGGACGTGGTGCGGTTCGATCTCCATCCCAACCCGCGGTTCTTGAACTGCTTCGCCCAGTTTCCCGGCGACGCGAACCGAACCCCGTCGGTCCAGGCGACCGTCGTGCGCGGCGATCTCAACGACGAATTGACGCTGCGCGGCCGCAACATCAAGCCCGGTCTGCAATTCGATCTCTTCACCGTCCAGCGCTCGAGCCTCGACGCAAACGGAAAGGTGGATCCGACGGTCCCGAACTTCGGGCTCGCCTGGTACCAGTCGGAGGTAAAGGCGCGGAGCAACGGCGACGTCCGGGTGAAGATCCAGACCATCCTGCTCGACGAGATCTTCGGGTTCGATCCGATCGTCGGGCTCGGTCCGACCAACACCTTCCACATCGGGTTCTGGTTCGACAATCCCCAGGACGCGGCCGCGTGCGGATTCGATCCGAACCAGCCGACTCCTTTCAACGGCGACCACCACGCGGGACCGCTGGCAATGATCAGCGTCCCCGACGCGACCACCGGGCTCGGCCCGCTCTGCACCAAGCCGGATACGTCGACGGTCCCTGCCCACTGCAATCCGTGAAGATGGGCGTCGTGATCGCAATCACCCGGGCGGACACACGGATGGTCGTGTGTCCGCCTTTGCGCATGGTACGTGAAGGCATCCTGGAAGATCTCAAGCCTCATGCGGTCGAGCCGTTCGCAGAGCCCGCGTCCGCGAACGAGACGCGCGGCACACCGGACGACGAGCTGGCGCTCATCCGCGCCACCGCCAAAGGAGATCGGGCCGCGTTCAAGACGCTCTACGATCGCTACGCTCCGAGGCTCGGCCGTTACCTGCTCCGATTGCTCAAGCGCCGCGAAGTCGTCGGCGAGGTGGTGAACGACGTCATGCTGGTCGCCTGGCAGAGCGCAGCCCGTTACGAGCCGCGAGCCTCGCGGCTCTCCAGCTGGCTCTTCGGAATCGCCCACAACAAGGCGCTCAAGGCGATGGAGCGGATGGGTGCGCGGAAGGAAGACCTTCTCGACGAAGAGGCGACGGAGGATTTCGCCTCCCGCGACGACGGGGCCACTCCCGAGCAGACCGCGATCGGGCACCAGACTGGCGCGGCGCTCCTCAGCGCTCTGGAAGGCCTCTCGCCGAACCACCGCGCGGTGATCGAGCTCGCCTTCGCGGAGGATTGCTCGTACCAGGAGATCGCGGAGATCACCGGGTGCCCCTTGAACACGGTCAAGACGAGGATGTTCCACGCCCGCAAGCAGCTGGCGCGGCTCCTCGCAGAGCGGAGCGGGCGATGACCGCCGAGCGCAGCCGGCAGCACGAGCTCGTCTTCCGATCGCTCCCCTTCTATGCCAACGGGACCTTGAATCCGCAGGAAACCGGGCAGTTGGAGGCGCACCTTGCCGGCTGCCTCTCCTGCCAGGCCGAGCTCGTTCGCTGGCGCGACCTCGCGGCGGCGGCAAGGTCGGGCCCGGAGTGGTCGCCGTCGCCGGCGGACTGGGCGGCGATGGAGTCGCGTATCGATCGGGCCGACGGGCGCGCCCGCGACACTCCCATCGGTTTCCGGGAGACGATCCGCTCCTGGTTCGCGATTGCGCCGGCGCCGATGCGCTGGGCCTTCGCAGCCCAGGCGGCGCTGGTCGTCGTGCTGGCGGGAGCGCTGCTCTTCCGTCCCGGCGGCGCCAGGATCTACGAGACGCTTTCCACCCCGGAGAAGGTGGCTCCTTCCGATCGTGCGCGGCTGCACGTCGTCTTCGCCGAGGATGCAACCGAACGGGAGATCCGCGCCGCGCTGCAAGACCTGAAAGCAGTGATCGTCTACGGCCCGTCGCCGACCGGCGTATACACGGTGGAGCTTCCCTTCGCCGCTTCGGCGCGCGAACAGCTCGACCAGGCGATCGCACGGGCGAAGGCGAACGTGAAGATCCGCTTCGCGGCGCCGCCGGGATGAGAGGACTTCGATGAGAACGATCGCAGGACTGCTCCTCGCGCTCGCCGCCGGCTGCGCCGGTACGCGGGCGGAATCACGTGGGCAGCCGCCGCGGCAGCTACAACCCGGTCAGATCATCGTCGTGCTGCCGGGCGACGACTCCTCGGCGCAGACCAAAGCCGAGCTCGCCGCAGAATATCGATTACGGGAGATGGGCGCCTTCCCGCTCGCATCGATCGAGGTGGAATGCGTCGTCTTCCAGGTCGAGGCCGGCGCGGCGGCTCCCGAGGTCCTCGATCGCCTCCGCCGCGACCCTCGCGTCCAGGCCGCGCAGATCAACGAGACTTTCGAAGGCCTTTCGCAAGGCGGCGCCCGCTCCACGGCGGCTTTGCTGTACGGCCCGGCCCTGATCCACGCGGATGCGGCGCACCGGACCCGCACGGGAAAGGGAGTCAAGATCGCGATCATCGACACCGGCGTCGCCGCCGGGCATCCGGGTCTGCGCGGCCGCATCGCCGCTTCGGAGAACTTCGTCGACGGTGGAGAGACGAGCTTCGCAAGCGACCGTCACGGAACCGCGGTTGCCGGCGTCATCGCCGCGCGCGACCGGGACTATGCGGGAATGGCTCCCGACGCGGAGGTGATCGCGCTCAAGGCCTGCTGGTACCTCGACGCCGCGAGCGCCAAGGCGCTTTGCAGCAGCTGGACCCTGGCGAAGGCGGTGGACTACGCCATCCGATCCGGGGCGCGCGTGCTCAACATGAGTCTCGGCGGTCCGCCCGACGCGCTTCTGTCCCGTCTCATCGGCCGGGCGGTCGAGCGCGGGATGATCGTCGTCGCTGCCGCGGCGGACGGAGGCGCTCCCGGATTCCCGGCCTCGCTGCCGATGGTGATCGCGGTCTTTGCCTGCGGAACGGGTGGCCAGGCCGAGGTACCGGGCTGGACGGCGGCGCGATTCGCGATCGCGGCGCCCGGCATCGACATCCTCACTACCGTCCCGCAGACGGGCTACGACTTCGTCTCGGGAAGCTCGCTGGCCGCGGCGCACGTGACCGGCGTCGTCGCTCTGCTCCTCGAAGAGGATCCCGCCCTCCGTCCGGCGGAGGCGCTCGATGTCCTGCGCGCTACTTCGCGGCCGCTGGCCGTCGCCGCGGCGAGCACGCCGTCCAGGGCGGGGCTCGTCGACGCCTGCGCGGCGCTCGGGAAGTTGACCGGGCGCGGAACCTGCCTCTGAGCGGAGCAGCGCTCTAAGCGTTGGCGGCGGCTTCCGCGGCCATCAGCGCGGCGCCGATGATCGCCGCCTCCTCGCCGAGCGCCGGAGTTGCGACCTCGAGAACCGCCAGCGCCGACCGGGAGGCGTGCTGCGCGACCGACTGCTGCGTCCCGCGGCGCATCCGCGGAGAGCTGGCGAGCAGCGTGCCTCCGAGGAGCAGCCGCGACGGGTTCAGGGCCGTCACCAGATTGGCTACGGCGAGACCGAGAAGGCGCGACGCCTCGTCGAGAAGATGGATCGCCAGATCATCGCCCGCGTCGGCGGCGCGCTCCATCGCCGCCGCGTTGATGCGGTCCGGGTCGCCGTCGGCGTGCTCGAGGAGCCTGCGCCCGACGGCCGGAGTCTTACCGACGGCTTTTGCCGCCGCCGAAGCGATCCGCAGGTCGTCGCGCGCCCAGGCAGCGAGGCTCGGCGCGGAGGCGTAGGCGTCGAGGCACCCCCGGTGTCCGCACGCGCAAGCGCGCCCGCCCGGATGGATATTCACGTGACCCAGATCGCCAGCCGCGCCGGAGACGCCCTCCTGCAGCCTGCCGCCGAGGACGATGCCCGCTCCGACCGTGGCGCCGACGAGGACGACCACCAGATCGTCGGCGCCCTTTCCCGCCCCGGCGGCGCGCTCGGCCCAGGTCGCGGCGGCGACATCCGAGGATAGTTTGATGAAGAGCTTGGGCGCGCGCGCCTGCACCAGCTTTTGCAGTTCGACGTCGCGCCAGCCGAGGCCCGGTGCGCTCAGCACCATTCCGTTGCTTTTCCCGATCTGGCCTTGCACCCCGAGCCCCAAGGCCCTCATCTCGGCGAAGGGGATCCCGGCCGCGCCGCAAGCCGTCTTGGCGGCGCGGACCACGGCCTCCACCACCTGCGGCGGCTCCTTGCTGACCAGGCGATGCTTGTCCTCGCCGAGGATGCGCCCTAGCGGATCGATCACCGCGGCGCGCACGTTGCTCGCGCCGACGTCGATGCCCAGCGTCAAGTCGTCGCGGTTCCGCACCCGCGCACAGTATCAGGCGGAGAGCTCCCGCCGCACCTCCTCCACCACGCCTTCGACCAGCTTCTGGAGCTCGCGCAGCCCCGCCTCGCTCTCCGACTCGTAGCGCAGGACGAGCAGCGGCTGCGTGTTGGAAGCGCGAATGAGGCCCCACCCGCCCGGAACGATGACGCGCACGCCGTCCACCTCGATGGTCCGCCCGTGCTTCCGGAGCTTCTCCTTGGCCTTCTCCACCGCCGCGAACTTCTTGTCGTCGGGGAAGTCCTTTCGGATCTCCGGCGAGGAGAACGTGCGGGGAACGTCTCCGAGCAACTGCGAGAAGGGGACGTCCTTGCGGGCGACCAGCTCCAGGAGGCGCGCCGCCGAGTAGATGCCGTCGTCGAACCCGTAATAGCGGTGGCGGAAGAAGAGGTGGCCGCTCATCTCTCCGGCGAGTAGCGCGCCCTCCTCCTTCATCTTCGCCTTGATGAGCGAGTGCCCCGCCTTCCACATGATGGCGCGGCCGCCGCGCTTCTCGATGTCGTCGTAGAGCGTCTGCGAGCACTTCACCTCGCTGACGATGGTGGCGCCGGGATGATCCTCGAGGACGTCGCGGGCGAAGAGGAGGAGGAGCTGGTCGCCCCAGAGGATCTGACCTTTCTCGTCGACCGCGCCGAGGCGATCGGAATCGCCGTCGAAGGCGACGCCGAGATCGGCGCCCTCGGCGCGCACCTTCTCCTGCAGGTCCTTCAGGTTCTCGGCAACGGTCGGGTCGGGATGGTGATTGGGGAAGGTCCCGTCGAGATCGCAGAACAGCTCGATTATCTCATGGCCGAGCGCGCGCAACAGCCGCGGAGCGATGATGGCGCCGGTGCCGTTGCCGGGATCGACGACCACCTTGAGCTTGCGCGCCGATTTCCCCAAGGTCTGGGTGACGAAGTGCAGGTACGGCGTGATGATGTCGTACTCCGCCTCGCGACCTCTCCGCTTCTGCGGCCCGGGCTGCGCGAGCACGTGCTTCTTGAGCGCCTGCACCTCGGGTCCCGCCATGGTGCTCTTGCCGATGCCCACCTTGAAACCGTTGTACTCGGGAGGGTTGTGCGAGCCGGTGATCATGCAGAGGCCGTCCACCGGCAAGGTGTTGGCGGCGAAGTAGGTGAGCGGCGTGGGCACGACCCCGATTGCGATGACGTCGATGCCCTGCTCGCGCACGCCGCGCGCGAAGCCGCGGGCCAGCTCGGGGCTCGACGTGCGGTGATCGCGGCCCAGCACGATCGCTTGCGCGGCGGGATCCCGTTCGAGCAGATATCTGCCGAATCCACGGCCGAGCGCCTCGGCGAATCCTGGCGTCAGCTCGGTGGCGGTGAGGCCGCGTACGTCGTACTCGCGGAAGACGTGCTGGGGGATCGCCATGGCGCGGGGATTGCCTTGCGGCCCGCGTTTCGTCAAGGCGGAACTGCCGCCTTCTCGACCGGCCCGAAGCCGAGTTTCTCCAGCTCTGCGCGCGCGTCGCCAACGGGTCCTACGATCACCACCGGCCACGATTCCGGCTTGACCCACTTCTTGACCACGTCCACCACCTGCTCGCGCGTCAGCGCCTGCGCCCGGTCGGGCAGCGTCTTGTAGTAGTCGAGGGGCCGGCCCAGCACGACGAGGTTGGCCATCGCGCTCGCCACCGCGTCGCTCGTCTCGAGCTGGGACGGCAGCGTGCGGATGTACGTGTCGCGGGCGCGGCGAAGCTCGTCCTCGGTCATGTCGCCCGAGGCGAAAGCGGCGATCTCCTTCTCGTACTCGGCCGCGGCGGGAACGGTGCTCTTGGCAATGATGCCGCCCTGGGCGCGAAAGTTCCCGGACAAGCGGCCGAGCTGCAACGCGGAGAAGACGCCGTAGCTGTACCCGTGCTTCTCGCGCAGGTTGAGGTTGAGGCGGCTGGTGAAGACGCCGCCCAGTACGTTGTTGGCGATTTCCAGCGGCACCGCGTCGGGGTCGCGCGCCGGGAAGAGCGGGCCCACCACCCAGACCTGCGACTGCGTCGCGGAAGGCTTCTCCACGAGAGAGATGAAGCGCTTTCCGGCGGGACGCGGCGGCGGAAGCTCGAGCTCGGGCATCGGCCGCGGGCGCCAGCTCGCGAACGCGCGCTCGAGCAATTTCATCGCCTCGTCGGGGTCGACGTCGCCGGCCACCGCGATGACCGAGTCGTTCGGCACCCACCATGCCTTGTGCTGCGCCGCGATCTCCCTCCGCTGGATCTTCTGGACGATCGCGGGCGTCCCGGAGTCGGGCTGACCGAGGGGATGGTCAGCGCCATACATCAGGCGCCGCGCCTCGTCGGCGGCGAGCTGTCCGATGTTGGCCTGCTTCTGCAGAAGGCGCGCGAGGCGCAGCGTGCGAACGCGCTCGACGTCGGCGGGCCGGAACGCCGGCTGGGTGACGACGTCGGCGAGGATGTCGAGGCCCTTCGGCAGCTGCTCGCTCAGGCAGTTGAGATGCACCGCGGTGCTCTCGTTCCCGGCGCTGGAGGTGAGGTGCGCTGCGATGTCCTCGATGTCCCGGGCGAGCTGCTCGGCGGATCGCTTGCGCGTCCCCTCGAGGACCGCGTCCGCCACCAGCTCGGCGAGGCCGGCCTTGGCGATGGGAACGGCGTCGACGCCGTGGAGGAGCCGCACCTCGACGGCGACGAGGGGAACCGAGTGATTCGGGACGATGAGCACCCGGGCGCCGTTCTTCAGCTTGCGCTCGATGGGCACCGGCGCATCGAACTTCGCGGCGCGCTGGACCGGTTCGGGACGCCCGTTGCGGAACGGCTGATCGGGCATGAGCGGCGGCTCGCTCGGCTTCTGCGGCTCGGGCGCGCGCGACGCCGCGCTGGCCGGAGGCGCGGGCGTGGGCTCCTTGACGACCGGGGCGGCGACGCCTGCATCGGGCTGCGATCCCAGCGGAACACCGTCGGGCCTGGTCTGCGAGCCGCTGCAGGCGGCGAAGACGAGAGCGCCGGCGACAATGGGCAGGATCTTCATTTCGCGCTCCGCGCCGGTGCCACATCGAGCTCGAGACGGCGATCGTCGACGAGATGCTTCTCGGCGAAGGCCTTGACTTCGTCGGGCGTCACCGCGCGGTAGCGGGCGAGGTCCTTGGGGAACCATCCCGGATCTCCAAGGTACGTCTGGTAGTTCGCAAGCAGGTCGGCCTTTCCGCCGAAGCCGCCGATGCGCTCGAAGGAGCGGACCTTGGTGGCGACGATGTTGGCCTTGGCGCGCTCCACCTCGGCGGCCGTGACGCCGCGCCGGCGGACGTCGTCGATGACCGCCTGCACCGACGGCTGCATCTCGGCCACGGTGTGGTCCTTCGTCGCCGTGGCGGTGATCTCGATCCATCCGCCCAGCGCGAAGGTATTGTCGTCAGCCGACACGCTGCTCGCGATCTTCTTGTCGACGACCAGGGACCGGTAGAGCCGCGAGGTCTTTCCCGAGCCGAGGATGTACGCCAGCACGTCGCCGGCAGCCTCCTCGGGGGCGTACTGCTTCACGCCGTTCCAGACCAGCACGTAGCGCGGAAGCTCGGCGAGCTTGTCCTCGAAGCGCTCCTTCACTACCGACGAGAGCTGCGGCTGGGCGATGTCCGTCACCTGCGTGTCGGGACCACGGGGAATGTCGGCGAAGTACTTCTTCACGAGTTCGAGCGCCTGCGGCGTGTCGAAATCTCCGACGATGGCGAGGATGGCATTGTTCGGTCCGTAGTACTTGCGGAAGAAGTTGCGCACGTCGTCGACCGAAGCGGCCTGGATCTCGGCGATGTCCCCGATGACGCAGCCGTAGTACGGGTGCGGCTTGGGGAAGACGACGTCGCAGATCTTGAGGTCGGCCATGCCGTAGGGCCGGTTCTCGTAGCTCTGCCGCTTCTCGTTGGAGACGACGTCCCGCTGTACCTTGAGCTTCACCTCGTCGAGCGTGTCGAGGAGATAGCCGAGCCGGTCGGCTTCGACCCACAGCGCCGTCGGCAGCTCGGCCCCTGGAACCACCTCGAAGAAGTTGGTGCGATCGAAGTTGGTGGTCCCGTTCACCATCGCTCCGGCGCGGGAGCCGATGTCCTCGAAGATCTTCCACGAGCTCGGCTGCACGTGCCGCGACCCGCTGAACCCCATGTGCTCGAAGAGGTGGGCGAAGCCGCTGCGGCCGGCAAGCTCGTTGGCGGCGCCGACGTGATACCAGATGTCGACCGCCACCTGCGGCAGCCGGTGATCCTCGCTGAGGATGACCGTCAGGCCGTTGCCGAGGACATGCTTCTCGAACTGGATCTCCGGGTCCGCGGCGCGCGCGGCCCCGGCGGCGAGAATGACGAACGCCAGAAGGGTTCTTTGCAAGGCGACCTCCGGGGCATGCGGTATCACGCCGCGCCGGCGCAGGGTACGTTCACCGCGGGACAGGAAATGGAACGGCGTAGATAGCGGGCTCAGCGGCCCTGTCGCGAGCGGCGAAGTCCCACGATGCCTTGCCGCATGGCGACGGCCGTCTCGATCCCTTCGGCGGCGCGCCGCAGGTGGGGCAGGAACTTCTTCACCAGCGCCGTGCTGCTCACCCGGCTCACGTGGGCGCTCACGTTGACGGCGGCCGCCACCGCGCCCGCGGCATCGTGAATGGGGACCGCGATGGAGCGGAGGCCTTGCTCCAACTCCTGGTCCACCATGGCAAATCCGCGCCGCCGCGAGCTCTCGACGATCTGCAGCAGCCGCTTCGGGTCCACCACCGTCTTTTCCGTGAGCCGCTCGAGCTTCGCGCGCCGGAACCAGGCCTCCAGATCCTCGGACGCGAGCCCGGCCAGCAGCACCCGTCCCATCGAGGTGGCATGCGCGGGCAGTCGCGTTCCGATGCCGAGCGTGATGCTCATGATCCGATGCGTGGGGACCCGGGCCACATAGACGATCTCGGTGTCGTCGAGCACGGAGGCGGAGCAGGATTCGTGGACCTGCTCGGCGACCGCCTCCATGTAGGGCTGGGCCGCCTCCCACAGGTTCATCGAGGAGAGGTACGCGTAGCCGAGGTCGAGGGTGCGGACCGCGAGCTTGAAATTGCGCCCGTCCGTCTGCACGTAGCCGAGACCGTGGAGCGTCCAGAGGATGCGCCGGGCGGTGGCGCGGCTGAGGCCGGTGCGGACGGCCACCTCGCTCAGCGTGAGAGAGGGAGCGTCCGCTCCGAAGGTCTTGATCACCGAGAGACCGCGCGCGAGGGACTGGACGTATTCGTCGCTGCTGGACCGCGCAGCGCTGATCGAGCGGGGCGCCATGGTCCTCTCCGGGTTGCGGAATCCCTGTCGGCCCAGCCGTGCCAGGCCTGGATAGCATTTCCGAACAATTGTTCGCAATGCGGACACAGGAAGGTCGCGGCAGCCCGCTAGAGCAAAAAGTTGATTGCCGGTAAAGAGGCGGCGTGAAGCCCACCCTGCTCGTCCTCGCGACCGTGTTGGCGTTCCCTTTCTCGAGCTCTCTCGCGCAGGTCCCTTCGCCGGCGCCCGAGATAGCGGCCGAGGTCGTCCGGACCGACGCGTATCCAACCCTGCAGGTCGTCTTTCCCAACGACGTCGAGGGCCTGCCGGGCCTCGTCTACCAGGAGCCGGTCGGCTATCGACCGCTGACGCTCGATCTGTATCTTCCGGCGGAGACCGTCGAGCGGCCGGCGGAGGGCTTCCCGCTCGTCGTCTACATCCACGGCGGGGGCTGGATGGGAGGCGACGCGCGGCGAAGCGGTGCGTTCGTCGACTTCCCCGGCGTCCTGGCGTCCCTCGCGGCCAGGGGGTACGCGGTCGCCTCGGTCGAGTACCGCTTGAGCGGCGAGGCGCATTTTCCGGCGCCGATCCAGGACGTGAAAGCGGCGATCCGCTGGCTGCGATCGCAAGCGTCGACCTACGGCATCGATCCCAAGCGCGCCATCACCTGGGGAGTTTCGGCGGGTGGGCATCTCGCCGCCCTGGCAGCGGTCAGCTGCAACGCGAAGGCGCTCGCGCCGGCGCAGACGATGAAGTCCGGCGCTCCGGACACGCGGGCGGACAACGTCAGCTCTTCGAACGTGTCCGACTGCATTCAGGGAGGAGTCTCCTGGTACGGGGTGTTCGATCTCTCGACCATCGCGGCGCAGGCGCGGAAGGACAAAGCCATGTCCCGCGACGTCCCGGACGCTCCCGAATGGCGGCTCCTCGGGTGTTTCGCGAACAAGTGCAAGAAGAGCAGCATCGCCTCGGCGAGCCCGGTCGCCTACGTCGATGCGAGCGATCCGCCCCTCCTCCTCATCGCCGGCGACGCGGACACCACCGTCCCCTACCACCAGACGCTCGACATGGCGGAGAAGCTGCGGTCGGCCGGCGTGCCTTACGAGGTGATGGTCCTTCCCGGCATCAACCACGGCTTTGTCGGCAAGACGCCGGAGGCGACCCGCGAGGCCAACCTGCGAGCGCTCGACGCGACCTTCCGCTTCATCGACCGGGTGCTGAAGCGCGCGCCTGCGCAATGAGCGATCAGGAAGGAAGGTTGCCGAGGATCTCGCGGTACTCCGCCTCCTCGAACGCGCGCATCGTCTCGGAGCGCACGTTGCCCTTCGACATGATGGCGAGGCAGAAGGCCGCGGCTGCCGCGTCGTCCTTCATCCGGTAGACGGCGATGCCGTCGTAGCGGCCCATGGTCGCGTAATAGGCGATGAGCTCGCCGCCGGCGGCCCGATACGCTTCCTTGATCCGGTCCATGCGCGAGCCCTGCTCCTTCACTGCCTCGACACCCTGCTGGGTGAACCGCAACAGCGAAACGTAGACAGGCATGGCGGACTCCTACCCGGGGAGCAGGTTCCCCCCGGCGGAAGACTTTTCGGGCGAGCGGAGCGGAACGAATTCGGGGTGCCTGGCGCGCTTGATGGCATACACCGCGCCGAAGATTCCGCCAGCGAGGGAGAAGAGCGAATCTTCGCGGGCAGAGATCAGGATCTGCGGAGATCTGGCGAGGAACAAGGCCCAGTCGATCGCCTTTCCTTGCGCGGCGAGATGCTGCTCGGCCGCATAGCCGATGAAGGCGAGCAGGCCCGCCAGGACCGAGATCACCGTGACCACCGCGGCCATCCCTTGCACGACGGCGCCGCCCTTTCCGGCGCCTTTCACGGCAGCGTACCCGACCATGACGCCGGTGAGGATCGCGAGCATCCACAGCATCCGGTTGGTGGCGATCATCACGCCGCCGTAGATCGCGCCGCCCGCGGCACCGGCGACGAGCGCGTAGACGAAGCCCACCGGCAGATTGGCGGTCCGGGATTCGTATTCGGCGGCTGCCCGCCGGATCTCGTCCTCGATGCGCTCGACGCAAGAGGGGCAAAGGCGGTCGACGACGCCCTTCACCACCAGCACTTCGGCCGGCGAAGCGGATCCGCACGACCGGCATGTCTGGGGCCCGGGCGAAGAGACCGCGGCGAGCGCGGCGAGCAGGGCCCGCACGCGCGCCAGGATCACCTTCTCGTCCGGCAGATCGAGGAACCCCTGCCGGATGGTGAGACGCACCGTCTTGCTGTCGATGACGACGTCCTTGGCCTTGATGCCGCTCGCCTTCGTCTCGGGCGCCTCGAAGAGCGCGCGCCGGATCTCCTGCTCCTTGCCTTCGCCTTCGTGGCGGAAGAGCACCTCGAGCCTTTGCGCTTTTCTCCTTGGTCCGACCAACTGGATCTGCGCGAGAAAGCCGTCGACCACGCCGTAGACGACTCCTCCCGGCCCGACTTGCGACAGGCCGAGAGAGCTTGCTGCCAAAGGCTTCGCTGACATTGATGTCCCTCGAAGAAGAGCAGGGATGCTACCCCGGAGCGCCGGCTTGGGACGACCGGCTACGGCGCGCAATGATTTCGGGATGTTATCCGGTACGACGAAGGGCCGACGCCTGCGACTTCGTACGCCACGATGCGGGCGGTGCGCCCACGCCGCGCTTGAACGCCCGGCTGAACGCCGCGTCCGATTCATAGCCGACGCGCGCGGCGATCTCGGGCAGCGTCTCGGCGGTCGTCCGCAACAAGTACGCGGCGAGTTGCAGACGCCACTGCAGGAGGTAACGCATCGGAGGCACGCCGAGCAGCGCCGCGAACCGCTCGCCGAGTACGGTGCGTGAGACCGCTACCTGCCGCGCGAGCCGCGCGATGGTCCAGCTGTCGCCCGGCGAGGCGTGCAAGAGCGCGAGCGCGCCGCCGACCACGGGATCGCGCAGCGCCGCGAGCCACCCGGTCCGCTCCTCCGGCAACCCCGCCAGGTACTGCCGCATGCACTCGACGAGGAGCAATTCGGGCAGCCGGGCGCCGATCCCGGACCAGGCCGTGGTCTCCTCCAATGCGTACTGGGCGCTGGCGCGAAGCCAGGCGGCACCGGACGCGGTCGCCGGCCGGACGTGGATGAGAGGCGGAAGCGCCTTCAAGAGCGGCTGGAAGAGGAGGTCCTCGCAGTTCAGGTAGCCGCAGAGGATCCGCGTCGTCTCTCCTCCGCCGCCGTGCCGGACGACGGGCGGAGCGCGCCAGGGCAAGGGCGGAATGAGGGTCTGGAAGGGCACCGGCCGCGTCACCCGCGGATGGCCCATCTTGTGGCGGTCGCAGTAGGGAACGACGACCGCCTCTCCCGCCGAAAGCGTCGCCTCCTCGCCCGAGTCCATCTGCACCGTGCACCGGCCTTCGAGGCCGACGTGGAAGAGGATCAGCCGCTCGGCGGCGGGACACAATGCCTCGGCGTACGCGCGCGGCCCGAGCGACACGATCGACCACGGCGCGCTGAACTCCGCCCGCAGGAACACGGCGCTCGATAGGTGGATCATGCGGAGCGCTTCGTCGACGAGCGCAGCCGCGGCCGGCGTCTGCGTCAGGAATTGCGGCGTCCCGGTCATTGCGGCCCCGCGCACGGAGAGCAGACTCCGTCCCCACGCAGTCTACCCGCATCGAAAGGGGATCACATGCCGCTGTTCATGGACATCCACAAGGTCGAAGGCGCCTCCGTGCAGGACGTGGCAGGCGCGCACGAGAAGGACCTCGCGACGCAGAAGAAGCACGGGGTCCGGTATCTGAAGTACTGGCACGATCCCAAGGCGGGGAAGATCTTCTGCCTCGTCGATGCTCCCAGCGCCGAGGCCGCTCGCGCGGTCCACAGCGAGGCTCACGGGCTGGTGGCGGACGAGATCTTCCAGGTGGAGGAGCACAGCTAGCACAGCAGGCGGCTGGACTCTCAGGCCTCCACGCTCTCCTCCGCTTCGGCGCTGCGGAACGGGAGGCCGGAGCTCGCGGTCAGGCACGCGACGCAGGTCGGCGGCTCGACATCGGCGAAAGTCGGGTATTCGCCCCCGCACAGCACGCAGGGGCGACCTTCCACCAGTTTTCCGCTCTGCAGCAGAGCCGCTTCGACGTCCAGCACAGCCGCGAGTCGCCGTACCGTCGTCACGGGAGCATCCTTGCCACGGGCGCAACCTGCGCATCGGAGTTGCCAACTACCAGCGACTACGGGTGAAATCCGAAGCGCTCGCCTCCTCGCTCAGCGGCGGGTTGGCGGCGCCGAGCTTATGTTTTGTCGGCACGCCCGCCCCTGCGAAGCGCGTCGACGACCTTGCGCACGTCCTGGGCACGGTCCTTCGGCACCACGAGGACCGCGTCGCCCGAATCGATCACGCACACCTCGTGCAGACCCACCGCCGCCACCAGACGGCCGCCCTCGCTCATCACGACGCAACCGTCCGAATCGATGGCCAGCGCGTCTCCCGAAACGGCGTTCCCGCGCGCGTCGAGCGGGCGCACTTCCGAGAGCGCCGCGAAGGACCCGACGTCGCTCCAGCCGATGGGACCGGGGTCGACGAGCGCGATGCGCTTCGCCTTCTCCATCACTCCGTAGTCGATGCTGATGGAAGGCACTCGAGGGAACGCCTCGGCGAGCGTGGCAGGATCACGAGCGATGCGTGCGAGCGCCTCGTGGACGGCGGGAAGGTGCTCGCGCATCGCCTCGAGCAGCGCGTCGGCGCGGAAGACGAAGATGCCCGCGTTCCACGAGTAGGCGGGATCGCGCAGGTACTTTTCGGCGGTCGCGGCGTCGGGCTTCTCCACGAATGCTTCGACCGCGTAGACGCCCTTCTCCCGCTCGACGCCGCGGCGCAGGTAGCCGTATCCCGTCTCCGGCCGGGTGGGCGGGATGCCTAGCGTGACGAGGTCGCCGCCCTGCGCGACGCGGACGGCAGTCCGCAACGCCTCGCGGAAAGCCGCGGGCTGCGCGATGTGGTGATCGCTCGGCAACACGATGAGGGTAGCGGTGGGATCCTCGCGCGAGACCTCGACCGCGGCGAGCCCGATGGCAGGAGCGGTGTTGCGCGCGGCCGGCTCGACTACGAGATGGGCCGGCGGAAGCCTGGGCAGCGCCTCGCGCACCGCAGCCGCATGGTCGCGGCCACACACGACCCAGGTGCGCTCGGCCCCCGCCAGCTCCTCGACCCGGTCGGAGGTTTCCGCGAGCAGGGTCTTGTCGGTGGCGAGGGAAAGGAACTGCTTGGGCCGCTTTGCGCGCGAAAGCGGCCAGAAGCGCGTCCCGCTCCCGCCCGCGAGCAGTACGGCGTGCGTGCTCATGTAGCCTCCACCGGCTCGTCGGCCCATTCGAGCAATTGGCGCAGGATGCGCGCGGTGGCGCCCCAGATGATGGTGTTGCCGATCGTGTACCAGGTCAGCTCGTAGGGAATTCCCTCCCGCTCGCGCATCTCGATACGGCGGTTTTCCGGGACGAGGAATTCCGACAAGGGCAATTCGTGCAGAGCGGCGATCTCCGCCTCGCTCGGAGTCCAGGGGTAGCGGCCCGCCGCGGTGAAGGCGAGGGGGTCGACGACCCCCGCGAAGGGAGCGATGACGAATCCGCTCACGAAGGTCGGGCAGTCGTCGAGCTGGCCGATGATCTCGACGTGCTCCTTGCGCAGCCCCACCTCCTCGAACGACTCGCGCAGCGCCGCCTCCCGCGGGCCTTCATCCTGGGGCTCGATCCCGCCCCCGGGAAAGCTCACCTGCCCGCCGTGGGCGCGAAGGTCCTTGCTGCGCTCGGTGAAGAGGACGTGCACGCCGTCCGGCCGCGGCAAGAGCGGCACCAGCACCGCCGCCATCCTCCAGTCGACGTTGGGTGGACGGAGGATGCGAGGGTCGTGCCGTTGCAGCGCTTGCCGGATCTGCGGCAGGGACGGCGCCCTCCGGGTCATCGCTTGCCCGAGAACCAGAGGACGAGGATCCCCACCGAGACCAGCAGGCGATAGACGGCGAAGACCGCGAAGGTGCGCGTGCGCAGATAGGCCAGCAGTCCGCGGATGACGAACGCGCCGACGATGGCGGAGGCGATGCAGCCCGCGGCGAGGCCGTCCCAGCCGAGCGGCGAGGCGCCGCTGTGCATCTCGCGCAGCATCTTGGGGAACTTGAGGAGGCCGGCGCCGAAGATGATCGGCGTCGACATGAGGAAACTGAAGCGCGCGATCGCGTCGCGGGAGTAGCCCAGCGCGAGCCCGAGGGTGATGGTCGACCCCGACCGGGAAACGCCGGGGATGAGCGCGAACGCCTGCGCGACACCGATGCCGAGCGCGTGCCCTGGCGTCATCTGCTCGGCGAGCTTGTCCTTGCGGCCGGCCTTGTCGGCCCACCACAGCAACACTCCCATCACCGACATGGTGACGGCGATGAGGAGCGGCGAGCGGAGCGTGTCCTCCGCCTTGTCGCCGAGGAGCTTTCCCACGATGGCGCCCGGGATCGAGGCTACGACGAGGCTCCAGAAGAGCCTGCGATCGGAGGTCTCGAGAAACCGGCGATCGCCCAGCGACCGCAACCCGGCCCCGATGAGCCGGATCCAGTCGCGCCAGAACACGAAGAGGACAGCGAACAGCGTCCCCCAGTGGAGCGCGACGTCGAAGGCGAGGCCGGGGTCGTCCCACCCGAGCACCCAGGGGACGAGGATGAGGTGGGCGCTCGAGGAGATGGGCAAGAACTCCGCGAGGCCCTGGACGATGCCGAGGATGATGGCCTGGTGGATCGGCATGCGGGAGGTGCAGTTACGTCCCTTCCTCCCACGATGCAAGGTACTTCTCTTGCTCGGGCGTGAGCTTGTCGATCCTGACGCCCATCGTCTTGAGCTTGAGCCGGGCGATCTCGCGATCGATCTCCGGCGGCACCGCATACACCTTCTTCTCCAGCTTCTTGCCGTGCTTCGCCATGTGCTCGGCGGAGAGCGCCTGGTTGGCGAAGCTCATGTCCATCACGCTCGAAGGATGCCCCTCGGCCGCGGCGAGGTTGATGAGGCGGCCCTCGCCCAGCACCGCGACGCGGTGGCCGTTCTTGAGGGTGTACTCGTCGACGAACTCGCGCACCGTGCGCTTCTTCGCGTTCTTCTCCAGCCAGGCGATGTCGATCTCGACGTTGAAGTGGCCGCTGTTCGCGACGATCGCGCCGTCCTTCATCTTCTCGAAATGCGCCTGCGCGAGGACGCTGGTGTTGCCGGTCACGGTGCAGAAGAAGTCGCCGATCTTCGCCGCCTCCAGGCCGCTCATGACGCGGAACCCATCCATGGTGGCTTCCAGGGCCTTGAGCGGATCGATCTCGGTGACCACCACGTCGGCGCCCATGCCCTTCGCCCGCATGGCCAGGCCGCGGCCGCACCATCCGTAGCCGAGGACGACGAAGACGCTTCCCGCCAGGAGGCGGTTGGTGGCGCGCACCATGCCGTCGATGGTGGACTGGCCGGTGCCATAGCGGTTGTCGAACATGTGCTTGGTCAAGGCGTCGTTGACGCTGATGACCGGGAAAGAGAGCGCGCCGCTCTGCTCCATCGCCCGCAGGCGGATGACGCCGGTGGTGGTCTCCTCGGTGCCGCCGATCACCTTGGGGAGCAGATCGCGCCGCGCGGTGTGCAGCTGGCTGACGAGATCGCAGCCGTCGTCCATCGTCATCTGCGGGCGGTGGTCGAGCGCCGCCTCGAGGTGGCTGAAGTAGGTCTTCCGATCCTCGCCCTTGATGGCGAAGACGCTGACGCCCTCCTCGACCAGCGCGGCAGCGACGTCGTCCTGGGTGGAGAGCGGATTCGAGGCGCAGAGGGTGATGTCGGCGCCGCCGGCCTGCAGCGCCGTCATGAGAAAAGCCGTCTCGCTGGTCACGTGCAGGCAGGCGGAGACGCGCATTCCTTTGAGCGGCTTTTGCTTGCGGAATCGCTCCGCGATGCTGGCGAGCACGGGCATCGAGCGGGCCGCCCATTCCATGCGGCCGTGGCCCTTCTCGGCGAGCTTCATGTCCTTCACGTCGTGCGGGCGCTTCATCTTGGCTACTGCCATCTCGAGAGCTCCTGTCGGAAAAACGAAGCGGTCAGCCCCGCGCCTGCCGGTCAAGGCGTACGGCACGGAACGGCCTGACCAGGAAGACGGGGATCAGGCGGCACTGGTCGCGCCCTTGAGCCCGGCGGCGACTCGCAAGGCGTCGGCGCGGTCGGTGCGCTCCCAGGTGAACTCCGGCTCGCTGCGGCCGAAGTGGCCGTACGCGGCGGTCTTCTCGAAGATGGGGCGGAGGAGATCGAGGTCCCGGATGATGGCCGCCGGCTTGAGCGAGAAGGTCTGCCGCACGGCGCGCTCGATGCGCTCCTCCGGGACCGCGTGGCTTCCGAAAGTCTCCACCATGATGCTCACCGGCTCGGCGATGCCGATGGCGTAGGCGACCTGCACCTCGCAGCGCTTGGCGAGCCCGGCGGCGACCACGTTCTTCGCCACCCAGCGGGCCGCGTAGGCGGCCGAGCGATCCACCTTGGAGGGATCCTTCCCGCTGAAGGCGCCGCCGCCGTGGTGGCCCATGCCTCCGTAGGTGTCGACGATGATCTTGCGGCCGGTCACTCCCGAATCGCCCTGCGGTCCGCCGATGACGAAGCGGCCGGTTGCGTTCACCCAGCGCTTCATCTCCGGAGCGCGCAGCTCCGGAGGCACCACCTTGTCGATCACTTCGGCGTTCACCGCCTGGCGGAGATGCTCCGTCTCCACCGTCTCGTCGTGCTGGGCGGCGATGACCACGGCGTGGACCTTGTGGGCGCGGCCCCCGCGGTACTCGACCGAGACCTGGCTCTTGCCGTCCGGCCGCAAGAAGGGCATTTCGCCCCTCCGGCACTCGGCGAGCCTGCGCGTCAGGCGGTGCGCTAGGGCAATGGGGAGCGGCATCAATTCGGGCGTCTCGTCGCAGGCGTACCCGAACATCATTCCCTGATCGCCCGCGCCCTGCTCCTTGCTCGCGCTCGAATCGACGCCCATGGCGATCTCGGGCGACTGCTGCTCGACGGCGACCAGCACCGCGCAGCTCTTCGCATCGAAGCCCATCGAGCCGTCGACGTAGCCGATGCGCTCGACGGTGCGGCGGACGATGCGCGGGTAGTCGAGCGCCGCGCGGGTCGTGATCTCGCCGAGCAGGACCACGAGGCCGGTCTTCACCGCCGTTTCCAGCGCCACCCGGCTGGTCTTGTCCTTGGCGAGGCACTCGTCGAGGATGGCATCGGAGATCTGGTCGCAGATCTTGTCCGGGTGCCCTTCGGTGACCGATTCGGAGCTGAAGAGCGCGTCCCGTAGTTGCATATCTACATACCTCGATGCCTGCACGGAGAACTGGAGGGAGAATCCGGGAAGGACACCGCAAAGTCAAGGCGTGTCGGTGCCGGTTCCCGGGACGGCGATCGCATGCTCGTCGACCTCCTGAACTGCCTCGGCGACGGTCTTGCCATCCTCGCGCCCGCGCGGCTCGGCGACCAGCTGGGGGAAGCGCCTGCGCATCTCGGTGAGGACGAAACGCTCGATCTCGTCCACCGAGGTGAAGCTCATCGCCGCCTCCAGCAGTTCGCGCGCGTCGCGCAGGCTGGCCGAGCGGACCACCCGCTTCACCGGCGGGATGTCGGCCGGATTCATGGAGAAGACGTCGATGCCGAGGGCGAGAAGCACCAAGGCGTAGGCGGGGTCGCCCGCCATCTCGCCGCACATCGCGATCTCGATGCCGCAGGAGCGCGCTCCCTCCACCGCGCTCTGGATGAGCCGCAAGACGCCGAGGTGCAGCGGCCGGTAGAGGTAGGCGACGTCGCGGTTGGCGCGGTCGATTGCGAGCGAGTACTGGATGAGATCGTTGGTGCCGATGGAGAAGAAGTCGCACTCGCGCGCGAGCCGGTCGGCGGACAGCGCAGCGGCCGGAGTCTCCAGCATGATCCCGACCGGGATGCGCTCGGCGACGTGAACGCCTTCGCGGATCAGCTCCTGGCGGATGGCGAGGATCTGCGCTTTCGCCTCGCGCAGCTCGCCGACCGCCGCGATCATCGGCAGCATGATGCGCAGCCTGCCGCGAGTCGAGGCGCGCCACATGGCGCGGATCTGGGTGCGGAAGAGCTGGGGATGCCGGAGGGTGAAGCGGATGGCGCGCAGGCCGAGCGCCGGATTGGGCTCGTGCGAGCGGTGGCCGATGGGGAGCTTGTCGCCGCCCAGGTCGAGCGTGCGGATGACCACCGGCCGATCGCCCATCATCTGCAAGATGCTGGCGTAGGCGCGGAAGTGCTCCTCTTCGGTGGGGAGCTCCTCGCGGTTCAGGTAGAGGAACTCGGTTCGATAGAGGCCGACGCCTTCGCCGCCGTGGGCGAGGACCGAGGGGATCTCCTCCGGGAACTCGATGTTCGCCCAGATGCCGACCCGGCGCCCGTCCTGGGTGGTGGCGGGAAGGTCGCGCTCGGAGAGGAGCGAGGCCTCGCGGAACTTCGCCTCCGCGCGGGCCGCCTCGAAACGGATGATCTCCTCTTCGGTGGGAGAGAGGAGGACTTCACCGGTGTTGCCGTCCAGGGCGATGAGGTCGCCTTCGCGGCAGAGCTCGCTGGCCTGCCCCGCGCCCACCACGGCGGGCACTTCCAGGGCGCGGGCGAGGATGGCGGTGTGGCTCGTCTTGCTGCCGAAATCGGTGACGAGGCCCTTCACCTTGCCGCCCGAAAGCAGGATGGCGGCCTCGGCGGTGGGCAGATCGTAGGTGACGATGATGGCGTCCTCGGCCGGCATCACCGTCTTGGTGGGCTGCTCGCCGACGAGGTTGTGGATGATCCGGTCGCTCACCTCGTCGATGTCGGCGCGGCGCTCGGCGAGATACCCCTCGTTGCCGAGCTTCTCGCTCGCCTCGCGGAAGGTGCGCCGCACCGCCCATTCGGCGTTGAGCAGCTCCTCGCGGACGAGCTGGCGCGCACCCTCGACGACGGTGGGATCGTCCGCCATCATCCGGTGGGCGTCGAGGATGTCCCCCTGCTCGCCCTCGCCGAGGCTTTCACGGATGGCGCGGAGCTGCTCGACCGAATCCTTTACTGCCGTATCGAGCCGGGCGATCTCGCTGTCGACCTGCTCGGGCGCGATGTGGAACCGCGGCACACGCGCGCGGCGCCGATCGACGGGGAATACGCGGCCGATCGCCACGCCGGGCGAAGCCGGGATGCCGAGGAGCCGGGCCACAGTCATTCCATCCTATCAAAGGCGCGCGAGACGGACCTGCAACCGGCGAAGGTCTTCGTCGACTCGCAAGAACTGCGCGCGTCCCTGCTCCGCCTGGAGCTGCCCGGCGAGCGGCTCCATGGCCGCCTTCAGGTCCGCCTTGGCAGCCGGGATCCCGGTGAGCCGCTCGAGCGCCCGGATGGCGGCAACTCTCGCGGTGAGGTCCGGATCAGTGGCAGCCCGGACCAGCGCGGGAACCGCGGAGGCGACCTCCAGCCGGCCCAGCTCGTAGGCGCTGCGGGCCCGCAGGAGCGCGCTGGGACTCGAAAGGTTGTCCCGCCAGCAGGCCGCGTTCGTGCCGCAGCGCTTCTGGGTCTCGAGAGGGAGCGCGAAGGAGGCGAACTGGGCGGCGATGGCCTCGCAGGCGCGGTCGCGCTCCGCCTCGATGGCGAGCTCCTGCACCTGCTTCTGGCACGACGAGGGACCTTCCCGCACGGCCCGATCGGACAAGCTGGCCGGTTCGGACTGCAAGGAGCCGTCGCCGAGGAGCGAGCCGGCCTCGGCGGCCGACACCCGTTCGCGGATGTTCCCCGACGCAGCGCGTTTGAAGAGCTCGCGCGCGACGCTCCGGTCGCCGATCCACACCAGCGCCTCCGCGGCGGAGTCGACCAGATCAGCATCTTGCGGATCCTTGGTCTGCACGAGAGCAAGGAGCGGTGCCACGGCCTGGGACGCACGCAGTCGCCCCAGGGCCCGGGCGGCGAATTGCCGGACCAGATTGGTGAGGAGCCGGGAGGTCCCCGGGTTGGGATCCGGGTCCTTGTACTTGAGCAGGTCGAGAAGCACCGGGATGGCGCGCGGGTCTCCGAGGTCCCCGAGGACGAGGGCCGCTTTCGCGTAGGTTCCCGCCGGAGCGCGATTCGTGTCGCGCGCCCAGACCGTGTATTCGCTGTCCTCGTCGCGGGCGATCTTGATCATCGGCTCGACGGCCTGGGCCCCGAAGAGGAACAGCGCATAGGACGCCTCGGGCAACAGGCTCACGCCCTGCCGCTCGAGGACCAGGGCATGCTGTAGCGCCGGGATGGCGGCGGGATCGCCGATCTCGCCCAGCGCGATGACCGCCTTCTTCACCAGGATGGGCGGCGAGGTCTCGGCGTCGACGATGCGGGAAAGCTCGGGTACTGCCTCCTTCTCGCGGATCCTGCCGAGCCCTTGCACCGCCTGGAAGCGCACGTAGTCGTCCTTGGTGCGTGAAAGGCGGAGCAAGGTGGGCCCGGCGCGCGGATCGGCAATGCGAGCCAGCGCCTCCGCGATGCGCCCATTGGTCCGGACCGCGGCGCGCGTGGCCTGATCGCTGCCCGCGCCCACCGTGGTGTCGACCGCTTCGAGGAGCGCGGGGACCTCGTCCTTGGTCCCTAGATCAGTGAGCGCGGTGGCGGCTTCCTCGCGCGCGAAGCGGTCCTTGAGAAGCTCGGCGATCTGCGGCGCCGCCTTCTGCGCATGGAGATTGCGCAGCTCCTGCACCGCCTTGACGCGCTCCCTCGGATCCGAGTCGGAGAGGCGCGCGATCCAGGTGTCCGGATTGCGCGGATCGGCCGGCCGGCAACTGAGGCAGAGGGCGGCGGCAAGCGCCCAGGTCCGAGCCCGCATGGAGCGCATCTTAAGGCCACCCCGAGTGGTAGCGTGCGGCGAAATGCGCATCGTCTTCCTCGGCACTCCGGAGTTCGCCTTGCCGATCCTGGAGGCGTGCGCCCGATCGGGGGATCTCGCGGCCGTCGTCGCGCAGCCAGACAGACCGGTGGGAAGGTCGGGAAAGCCCCAGCCTCCCGCCTCCAAGCGCTGGGCGCTCGAGCACCGGATCCCGGTCGAGCAGCCCGAAAAGGTGAAAGGCGGAAAGCTCGCACAGATCCTTGCAGGGCACTCGCCGGACGTCGCGGTGGTTGCGGCGTACGGGCGCATCCTCCCTCCCGACGCGCTGGCCGCGCCGCGGCTCGGGTGCCTGAACGTACACGCCTCCTTGTTGCCCGAGCTTCGCGGAGCAGCGCCCGCACAGTGGGCGGTGGCCCGCGGATACGAGGTGACGGGCGTCACCATCATGCAGATGGACGAAGGGCTCGACACCGGCGACATCCGCCTCCAGCGCTCGCTTTCCGTCGCGCCCGACGAGACGGGCGAGTCGCTTCTCGGAAAGCTCGGAGGCCTGGGCGCCTCTGCGCTCGGAGAAGCGTTGCGCCTCTTCGCGCGCGGCGAACTGCCTCGGACTCCGCAAGATCATTCGAAAGCGACGCTTGCCCCGATGCTGCGGCGCGAAGACGGCGAGGCGGACTTCTCGCGGACCGCGCTCGATCTGGATCGAAGACGGCGCGGGTTCACTCCCTGGCCTGGGCTCTGGACGCGCGCTTCCGGCTCGGTCCTCAAAGTGCACGACTCCGAGGTGCTGCCCTCTGGAGGACGCGCGACGGGCGAGATCGTGGAGGCGTCGGCGTCCGGAATCGACGTCTCGTGCGGGGAAGGCACCGTACTGCGCCTGCGGGAAGTGCAGCCCGAGGGCGGAAGGCGCATGCCCGCGTCCGCTTACCTGGCCGGCCACCCGCTCCGGCCGGGCGACAGGCTGGGGGGCTAGAGCCGCTACCGGCGCGCTCATTCTGCGATATCTACTCGGGGATGCTCATAGTCCTTACGACCGACGTCACGCCCCAGGCGCAGAAGGCCGTCGAAGATCGCGTCCGCGAGCTCGGATTCACGCCCCACGCCATCGAAGGAGCCGGGCGCACGGCGATCGGCATCACGGGGAACAAGGGGCCCGTCGATCCCGGCCATTTCCGCCTCATGGAGGGGGTCGCCGACTGCATCCCGGTGACGGCCCCGTACAAGCTCGTTTCACGCGAGGTCAAGCACGAGGATACGGTAGTCGACGTCGCCGGGGTCCCCATCGGTGGCCGCGAGATCGTGGTCATGGCGGGTCCCTGCGCCGTGGAGAGCGAGCAGCAGATCCTCGCCGCCGCGCGAGGGGTGCGGAAGAGCGGCGCGTCGCTGCTCCGGGGCGGAGCATTCAAGCCGCGCACCAGCCCATACGACTTCCAGGGTCTCAGGCAAAAAGGACTGGAGTTGCTCGAGAAGGCGCGCGGCGAAACCGGCCTCAAGGTCGTCACCGAGGTGAAGGACACCGAGACGCTTCCGCTCGTCGCGGAGAGCGCCGACCTCCTGCAGATCGGCGCGCGCAACATGCAGAACTTCTCGCTCCTCGAGGCGGTGGGCGATCTGCGCAAGCCGGTCTTGCTCAAGCGCGGCATGTCCTCGACCATCAAGGAGCTGCTCATGGCAGCCGAGTACATCGTGTCGCGCGGCAACAAGCAGGTGATCCTTTGCGAGCGCGGGATCCGCACCTTCGAGACCATGACGCGCAACACCCTCGATCTGAACGCCGTCCCGATGCTCAAGGCGCACTCGCACCTTCCCGTGGTGGTCGATCCCTCGCACGGCATCGGGATTCGCAGCGCCGTTCTTCCCATGGCGCGCGCGGCCATAGCGGCGGGAGCGGACGGTCTCATCATCGAGGTGCATCCCGATCCGGATCGCGCGCTTTCCGACGGGATGCAGTCGCTCGATCTGCCCCGTTTCGAAGTGCTCATGCGCGAGATCGAGAAGATCGCGAGCGCCGTGGGCCGCTCGCTCCATCGGATTACGGCGTGAAAGCGCGCGTCCATCCGCTGCGGCAGAAGCTGCGCGGCGAGGACCTGCGCGTGCCAGGAGACAAGAGCATCTCGCACCGGGCGCTGCTCTTCGCCTCGCTCGCGGAGGGTGAGAGCCGGATCGCCGGCCTCGCTCCGGGCGGCGACGTGCGATCGACCGCGCGGTGCCTGGCGCAACTGGGCGTTCCTTTGTTGCGGGGCGACGGCACGCCATGGAGCGCGCAGCCGGTGCCCTCGCGGCCGGCGGGCTCTTTGCCCTTGCCGGAGCACGATCCCGACATGGGACCGGACGACGCCATCGTTTTCGGGGTTGGCTTGCGCGGTCTGCGCCCGCCTGCCGAGTCGCTCGACTGCGGAAACTCAGGGACCACCATGCGGCTCTTCACCGGCGTCCTCGCCGGAGCAGGCGTTCCCGCCACGCTCATCGGAGACGCGTCGCTCTCGCGCAGGCCGATGGAGCGCGTGGCGGCGCCGCTTCGCGAGCTCGGCGCTACGGTGACGACGGGCGAGAAGGGACGGCCGCCCGTGCGCGTCGAGAGGGGCAGCATGCGGCCGGGATCGATCACCTCGAAGGTGGCGAGCGCGCAGTTGAAGAGCGCGGTGCTCCTCGCCGGATTGTTCACGGAGGGTGAAACCAGCTTCACCGAGCCGCTGAAGAGCCGCGACCATACCGAGCGCATGTTGCGGCAGATGGGCGTGCCGGTGAACGTCCGCGGGACCACCGCCTCGCTTCGCGGACCGGCGCGGCTCCAGGGCGTCGCTCTCGAGGTCCCCGGCGACCTCTCCTCGGCGGCGTTCCTGCTCGCAGCGGCGATCGCTAGCGGCAGCGTCTCGCTCGGGCACGTCGGCGTGAACCCGACCCGCGCGGGATTCCTCGATGCGCTTTCGCAGCTGGGCGCCCGCGTCGAGCTGCGGCTCGAGGAGGGCGCCTCGGCACAGCTCGAGCCCACCGCGCGCCTGTCAGTGCAGCAGCAGTCGCTTCGAGGCTCCGAGCTTCCGCCCGATCTGGTGCTGCGCGCCATCGACGAAGTGCCCATCCTCGCCGTCCTCGGCGCGCTGGCGAGCGGCGAGACGGTGATCCGCGGCGCCGAAGAGCTGCGCGTGAAGGAATCGGACCGCATCGCGCAGATGGCGCAGGGCCTGCGCGCGATGGGCGCCGACGTGGAGGAATTGCCCGACGGCTTGCGCATCCGGGGCGGGCGCAAACTGCATGGCGCGGAGATCGATTCCGCGCATGACCACCGCATCGCCCTCGCCTTCTCGGTCGCGGCGCTCGCGGCGGATTCTCCGACCACCGTTTCGGGGGCGGAGTGGGCCGACGTCTCTTTCCCGGGCTTCTACGAGCTACTCCGCAAGCTCGGCGCGGAAGTGGAGCTCGAGACCTGATGCGTCGCTTCTATTGCGTGCTCGGCGACCCGGTGGCGCATTCGCGCTCGCCGGCGATCCATGCACGGGCGTTCGCGCGGCTCGGCCTCGATGCCGTCTTCGCGCCATGCCGCGTGACCGCGGCGGAGCTGCCTGCGGCCGTGTCCGGACTGCGCTCGCTGGGTTGCGCGGGGTTCAACGTGACGGTGCCGCACAAGACCGCGGTCGCGGGCCTGGTCGACCGCCTCGAAGGCGACGCGGCACGCATCGCGGCGGTCAATTGCGTCGCGCCGCAAGGGACTGCGCTCGTGGGTCACAACACCGATACGGCCGGCCTTCTGCGGGCACTCCGGCAGCACGGGATCGACCCTTCCGGAAAGGCGGTGGTGGTCGGCGCCGGTGGATCGGCTCGCGCGGCCGCTTTCGCGCTCGCGGGTCGGGCCTCGTCAGTGGCGATCCTCAACCGGACGGAGGCCCGAGCGGCGGAGCTTGCCCGAGCGGTGAGCGATGCGAAGGCGTATGAGCTCGGGACGGAGCCGGCGCGGCGCGCTCTGCAGGAAGCCGCGATCGTGGTCCAGTGCACCACGGTGGGACTCTCCGACGACTCGGTACCGTTCGATCCGGCGCAGCTCTCTCCAGGGGCTGCGGTGGTCGATCTCGTCTACCGCCTTCCCGGCGGCGACACGGAGCTCTTGCGCAGGGCGCGCAAGCGCGGGCTCCGCGCAGTCGACGGCATCGACGTGCTCGTCCACCAGGCGATTGCCTCGCTCGAGATCTGGCTCGGGCGGACGGGGCTGGACGTTCTCTTTTCCTCCCTGCGCGAGGCGGCGCTGTCGTGAGCCGGCTCCGCTTCCTCACCGCCGGTGAATCGCACGGCCCCGCGCTGGTCGGCATCCTCGACGGAATGCCCGCCGGCGTGCGGCTCCTCGTCGAGCACATCGCCCGCGACCTGCAGCGCAGAAAGCTCGGCTACGGCCGCGGCGGGCGGATGAAGATCGAGCCCGAGCTGCCCCGCATCCTCGCGGGAGTGCGCCACGGCGTGACCATGGGCACACCGCTCGCGATCTTCATCGAGAATGCGGATCACGCGAAGGCGTGGGCGACGCGCATGGCGGTCGAGCCGTCCGACGAGCGCGGGAACGAAGTCTCGCTTCCGCGACCAGGCCACGCCGATCTCACCGGAGCCATCAAGTTCGGCCATCGCGATCTGCGCAACTCGCTCGAGCGGGCGAGCGCGCGGGAGACGGCTACGCGGGTCGCGCTCGCAGCGGCCGTGCGGCGGGCGCTCGACGAGCTGGACGTGCGGGTCGGATCGTTCGTCACCTCCATTGGCGAGGCGCACGCGACCGAGCCGCCGGCGGGCCTCCGCGATCTATTCGACGAGGATGCGGACGCGCTCGCGCTGGAGGCGGACAAGAGCAGCGTGCGCGCGCTCTCGCCTCGCGACGACGAGGCTTTCCGGGTGCAGATCGAGCGCGCCCAGCAGGAGCGCGACACGGTGGGCGGGACGTTCGAGGTCCGCGTCACCGGTCTTCCCCCGGGCGTCGGGACGTACGCGCAGCACGATCTGCGGCTCGACGGATTGCTCGCGCGGGCGCTGGCCTCGATCCCGGCCATCAAGGCGGTGGAGCTAGGTGACGGCTTCCGCAACGCGGAGCTGTTCGGCTCCAAGGTGCACGATCCGATGGATCGCAAGGGCGGCGGCATCGCGCGCCCGACCAACCACGCGGGCGGCCTGGAAGGGGGGATCACCAACGGCGAGCCGCTCTTCGTGCGCGGCGCCATGAAGCCGATCGCGACCGTGCCGGCCGCGCTCCGCAGCGTCGACCTGAGCAGCGGCGAGGCCGATGCCGCTCACGTCGAGCGCAGCGACACCTGCGCGGTTCCGGCCGCTGCGGTGGTGGGCGAGGCGGTGGTCGCGCTCGCGGTCGCGGAGGAGCTTTTCGCCAAGCTGGGCGGCGATTCGCTGGCGGAACTGCAAGCGGCGCTGCGGCTCGCCTGGCGCCGGGCCCGGCTGCTGGAAGGCCACGTCTACTTGTGCGGCCTTCCCGGATCGGGGAAGTCCACGGTCGGTCCTTTGCTCGCGAACCTCCTCGGACTTCCCTTGATCGACCTCGACGCGCGACTCGAGAAGTCCGCCGGCCGGAGCGTCCCAGAGATCTTCTCCGCCGAGGGCGAGGATGGTTTCCGCGCGCGGGAGGCGGCCCAGGTTCGCGAGATTTCCCGGGGGCCGCGCAGTGTCGTCGCGCTCGGCGGCGGCGCCGTCACCTCGCGCGCGATCCGCCATCACGTGCGCAGATCGGGGCACCTGATCTGGCTTCGCGCCCCGGTGGATCTCTGCGCGGGCAGGGCCGCGGCGGGCAGGCCACTTCTCGCCGGCGATCCGGTGGGCAAGCTCGCCGCGCTCGCCAGCACGCGCGAGCCGCTTTACGCGCGGATCTCCGATGCGCAGATCGACGTGGAGGGGCTCTCGCCCGAGCAGGTGGCGCGGGCGTGCGCCGCCGCGGTGCGATCGCTGGAGGCCGAGCGTGCCTGGAGGTGAGTTCGAGGTCCGGTTCGCGTCTGGCGAGCGCACGCGCTGCGTGATCCGCGCGGGCGCGCTCGCCACCCTGGACGAGCTTGCCTCCGAGGCGGGTCTTTCCGGGAAGGCCGCGCTCATCGCCGACGAGCGGCTCTTGTCGACCCGCCACGGGCCCGCGCTGTTGCGCTACGCCGACACGCGCCTCGGGCGGCCGATCACGCGCTCCGTCAGCGAGGCGCGCAAGTGCCTGCCGGAAGCGGAAGCGATCTGCGAGGTCCTGGCGGAGCGCGGCCTCGGGCGGGACGGCTTCGTCGTTGCGGTGGGCGGAGGGGTCCTCACCGACCTGGCCGGGTTCGCCGCCGCCATCTACCTCCGGGGCGTGCCCTGGATCTCCGTTCCCACCACCCTCCTCGCGCAGGTGGACGCCGGCCTCGGCGGGAAGACCGGGGCCAACCTGCGAGCGGGGAAGAACCTGGCCGGCGCCTTCCACCAGCCGCGGGCGGTCGTCTGCGATCCCGAGGCGCTCTCGACCTTGCCGCCGCGCGAACTGTGGAGCGGGCTCGCCGAAGTGGTGAAGTGCGCGCTGCTCGCTCCGAAGGAAGATGCGGGCGGCGTTACGCTGCTCGAACGATGCGAAGGCAATCTCGAGGGAGCCGCCGCGGGAAGCCCCGAGGCGCTGGCGTCGCTGGTCGAGGCCTGCATGCGGCTCAAGGGTCGGATCGTGGCGACCGACGAGCGGGAAGGCGGCGCGCGCGCGTTCCTGAACCTCGGCCACACGGTCGGCCACGCGATCGAGGCGGCGACCGCGTACCAGCGCTTCACCCATGGTGAAGCCGTCGCGCTCGGGCTTCGCGGCGCTTTGCGGCTCTCGCATTCCCGCAAGCTCCTCGATACCCCGTCGCTGCAGCGAGCCCTCGATCTGGTCGCGCGCCTCGAGATCGGCGTCGATCGCCGGCTCTCCCAAGGCGAACGGGAAGCGGTCATCGCGGCGCTCGCACACGACAAGAAGGCGCGGGGCGGGAAGGTCCGGTTCGTCCTCCTCGCCGGGCTGGGCGGTCCCCGGGTCGAAGAGGTATCTGCCGAGGAGTGCGCCCGCGCGGTGGAGGCGAGCCTGTCGTGAACGTCCTGCTCCTCAACGGACCGAACCTCAACCTGCTCGGCGAGCGGGAGCCCGAGGTCTACGGAAGCGCCACGCTCCAGCAGGTGGAGCAGGTGTTCGTGGAACGCGCCGGCGAGCTGGGCTGGGCGGTGCGCGCCTACCAGAGCAACCACGAGGGCGCGCTCATCGACAAGCTGCACGAGCTTCGCCGCTGGGCCAACGGCGTCGTTTTCAATCCCGGCGCCTACACGCACACGAGCTACGCGCTTCGCGACGCGATCGCATCGACCCGGCTCCGCGTGGTCGAGGTGCATATCTCGGATCTCTCGAAGCGAGAGGCCTGGCGCCAGGTCAGCGTCATCGCGGAAGTGTGCGCCCACCGCATCATGGGGAAGGGGATCGGGGGCTACCTGGAAGCGCTGGAGTGGCTGGCGGCGTCCCCCTGAAGTCGTAACCTCTCCCACGCTCGCGACTCCTTGCTGGCGGACCCGCGCGGCGGTATTACGCCGCCGAAAGAAAGGAGCATGCACATGAAGCGAATCGCCCTCGCCCTTTGTGCGGCTTCGATGGCCTGTGCGACCGCCGGATCGAGCGGAGACCGCGGTACGGCCGCTTCCAGCTCCGTTTCGAGCTCCTCCGAGGCCAAGCTGCGCGCCGACATGCGCAAGCTCTGGGAAGATCATGTCACCTACACGGGCTTGTTCGCCGTTGCCGCGATCGACGGCGGCGTCGACGCGAACAACATTGCCGAGCGACTCCTGCGCAACCAGGACGACATCGGTAACGCCATCAAGACCTATTACGGCGATGCCGCCGGAAACAAGCTGGGATCGCTCCTGCGAGACCACATCCTCATCGCCGCCGAGCTGGTGAAGGCGGCGAAGGCGGGAGACTCCGCCGCGCAAGATGCCGCGAACAAGAAGTGGTTCAAGAATGCCGACGACATCGCGGCCTTCCTCTCATCGGCGAATCCCAACTGGCCGCAGAAAACGCTGCAGGACATGCTGCACGGCCATTTGCAGATGGTGACCGAGCAGGTGGTCGCACTGCTCAAGCACGACACTCCCTCCCTGATCGCGGCGTACGACAAGAACTCCGAGCACATGATGATGCTGGCGGACGCGCTCACTTCTGGAATCGCGAAGCAGTTCCCGGACAAGTTCCGGGGCTGAGGGTCACTGAAGCGCAGCCTTGAGGCCGCGGACGAGCTCCGTGGCCTTGGCCACGCCTCCCTCGTGATGGGCAGCGACCAGCGCGCTGCCCACGACGATCCCGTCGACGAGCCCGCGAAGCGCCGCGGCCTGCACGGGCCGGGCGATGCCGAAACCGACCGCCACCGGCAAGGAGCTGATCGCGCGAAGCTCGCGCAATCGTGCCGCTAGGTCGGGCGGAAATTCGGTGCGCGCTCCGGTCACGCCCGTCACGCTCACCGTGTAGACGAATCCGCGGGCCAGCTTGGCGATGGCGGCGGCGCGTTCCATGGGGGTGGTGGGCGCGACGAGCGGAACCAGATCGACGCCGGCCGCGTCCAGCTCCTCGCGCAGCGGAGCTGCCTCCTCGAGAGGAAGGTCGGGGACGATGCAGCCGGCGATTCCGGCGTCGCGCAGCGCGGCCGCGAAACCGCGCAGGCCCATCGACTCGATCGGATTCATGTAGCCCATGGTGACGACGGGAGCGCGCAGCTTTCCGCGCAGCTTGCGAGCGACGCTGAGGGCAGAAGCGACGCTGCCGCCGTGCTTCAGCGAGCGGGTCGCCGAGGCTTGCAGCGTGGGACCGTCGGCGATCGGATCGGAGAACGGCAACCCCAGCTCGATCACGTCGGCGCCGGCTCCGTCGATGGCGAGGAGCAGCTCTTCCGTGGAGGCGAGCGAAGGATCTCCCGCCATCACGTAGCAGACGAGCGCGGTGCGGCCGCGCGGGAACGCGTCGCTCAGGCGGCTCACGACGCGCCTCCGATGGCGGCGAGGATGGTCGCCAGGTCCTTGTCGCCGCGCCCGCTCAGGTTGACCACGACGGTCGCCTCCCGGTCCTCGCGCAGAGCGGCGGGCAGCTTGCGGAGCGCGGCGATGGCGTGCGCCGATTCCAGCGCGCAGAGGATTCCTTCGCTGCGGGAGAGCAGCCGGAACGCCTGCAGCGCCTCGTCGTCGGTGGCGGAGAGCACCTCGATGCGGCCGTCGTCCCGCAGCATGGAAAGCTCCGGCCCGACGCCGGGGTAGTCGAGGCCCGCGCTGATCGAGTGCGCTTCCACCACCTGGCCGTCGTCCGTCTGGAGCAGGTACGAGCGCGATCCGTGAAGAATTCCGGGCCTGCCCCGCGAGAGGGAGGCGCCGTGCTGGCCGGAATCGAGCCCGCGCCCGGCGGCTTCCACCCCGAAGAGCGCCACCTTCTTTTCCGGAACGAAGCGGTGGAAGGCGCCGATGGCATTGGAGCCGCCTCCGATACAGGCCACGACCGCGTCGGGAAGCCGGGGAAGCTGCGAGGCGATCTCCTCGCCGATGATCCGCTGCAATTCGCGGACGATGAGTGGATACGGGTGCGGACCGGCCGCGCTGCCGATGCAGTAGTACGTCGTCCGCACGTTGGTGACCCAGTCGCGGATCGCCTCGTTCATCGCGTCCTTCAAGGTCCGCGATCCCGCTTCGACCGGACGCACTTCGGCGCCGAGCAGGCCCATGCGCGACACGTTCGGCGCCTGCCGCCGGACGTCCTCCGCGCCCATGTAGACGATGCACTCGAGCCCGAGGAGCGCGCAGACCGTCGCGGTGGCGACGCCATGCTGCCCGGCGCCCGTCTCGGCGATGACCCGCTTCTTCCCCATCCGCCGTGCGAGCAGCGCCTGGCCGAGGGTGTTGTTGAGCTTGTGCGCGCCGGTGTGGAGGAGATCTTCGCGCTTGAGGAACACCTTGGCGCGGACCTCGCATGCCTCCGCCAGGCGCTTCGCCGCGAGGAGCGGTGTGGGCCGGCCCGCATAGTCGCGGAGCAGGGTCGCAAGCTCGTCGCGGTAGGCCGTATCGGCCCGCGCCGAACGCCACGCGGCGGCGAGCTCGTCGAGGGCGGGAATGAGGGTTTCGGGAACGAAGCGTCCCCCGTATGCGCCGAATCTGCCGCGCGCATCGGGAAATGGACCTGGATCCCAGCTGAACAGCGGAAGCATTTCCTTCACCGCGCACCTCGCGCGGCGCGCACGAAGGCACGCACGCGGTCTCTGTCCTTGAAACCGTCCGGACCTTCGATGCCGGAAGCGACGTCCACGCCGTGCGGGTCGGCTTCGCGAATCGCCTCCGCGACGTTTTCGGCAGTGAGCCCGCCGGCGACGAAGACCTCGGGCACCGACCCGCGCACGCTCCGCGCGACCGACCAGGCGAAGGGGACGCCGGAACCGCCGGAAGGTCCGTCGAGCAGGACGCGGCGGAATCCGGCCAGGCTCGAAGTGCGCGCAAGGTCCCTGCCGTTGACTTGCACTGCCGCGTAGAGCGGCAGATCGCCTGCCGGCTCCGGCAGCTTCCCGTGGAACTGGAGCGCGGCGAGACCCACCTCGCGCGCGATGCGCAGCGCTTCCTCGAGCGGAGCGTCCTGGAAGACGCCGACGAGGGGCACCTGCGCGGGCAGCGCGGCCCGGATGCGCCGCGCCTCTTCGATGGTCACGCGGCGCCTGCTGTGCGCGGCGAAGATTACGCCGACCTCGTCCGCGCCGGCCTCCGCGCAGAGGATCGCGTCCTCGGGCCTGCGCACGCCGCAGAGCTTGATGCGCACGCTCGTCATGCCCGGACCAGTCCCCGCGTGGCGGCCTCGGGGTCGGCCGCGGAAGAAAGCGCCTCGCCGACGAGCAGCGCGTCGGCGCCTTCCTTCCGATAGCGTCGCGCGTCTGCCGGCGTCCTCACGCCGCTTTCCGCCACCAGAGGAGCGATGCCACGCGCGTTTGGCAGGAGGCGGGAGAACGCGTCGGCATCCACTGCGAGGTTCCTGAGATCGCGGGCATTGATGCCGAGCAGATCCGGCCGCACCGCCTGCGCCGCTTCCAATTCCGATTCGGAGTGGACCTCGAAGAGCACGTCGAGGCGCAATTCGCGGGCGAGGCCGCGCAGCTCGACGAGCGCGGGGAGATCGAGCGCTGCGGCGATGAGGAGCACCGCGTCGGCGCCGTGAGCTCGCGCCTCCCAGATCTGGTACGGCGTCACGAGAAAGTCCTTGCGGAGCACCGGCAAGCTGCAGGCGGAACGGGCCTGTACGAGATCCTCGAGGGAGCCGCCGAAACTCGCCCGCTCGGTGAGGACCGACATGCAGGCCGCTCCGCCCTTCTCGTAGGCCCGCGCGAGGCGGGCGGGATCGAGGTCCTTCGCGATGACGCCGCGGCTCGGAGAAGCGCGCTTCACCTCGGCGATCAGCGGGTTGTCGCCTCGCGCCTGCGCGGCCACCAGGGCCGAGACGAAGCCGCGCGGCGCCTCCCGCTCCAGCGCCCGCGCCCGGACCTGCGCGAGCGGGGCCCGCGCCGCCCGCGCAGCCATCTGCTCGAGCGAGGCGTTTACCAGCCGTTCGAGATGGTTGTCGCTCACGAGGGCGCTCCCGCCGCCTTGCGCTCGCGCGTTGCCTGCACGAACCGCTCGACCCGCGCGGCGGCGGCGCCGGAATCGATCGCCTGCTCCGCCAGCCGCACGCCCTCGCGCAAGGTCTCGCAGACGCCGGATACCGCGATCGCCGCGGCGGAATTGAGGAGGACCGCGCTGCGGCGGCCGCCCTTCTCCCCTCTCAGCACGGCGAGGAGCAACTCCGCATTCCGCTGCGCATCGCCCCCACGCAACTCCTCGATCGGCGCGGGCGCGACACCGAGCTCTTCGGGGGTCACGTGCATCTCGCGAACCGAGCCGTTGCGAGCCTCCGCGATCAGCGTCGGCCCGGCGGTGGAAATCTCGTCGAGCCCGCCGTGTCCGTGGACGACGAAGGCGCGCTCGGCGCCGAGCTCTACGAGGGTGCGCGCCAGGACGGGGACGAACTGCGGCGCGGGAACGCCGACCACCTGCCTGCGCACGCCGGCGGGATTGGCGAGCGGTCCGAGGAGATTGAAGAGCGTGCGTACGCCGAGCTCCTTTCGCACCGGAGCCACGTGCCGCATCGCCGCGTGATGAGCGGGAGCGAAGAGGAACCCGATCCCGCATTCGTCGATGCAGGAGGCGACCTGGGCGGGCAGAAGCTCCACCTCGGCGCCGAGCGCCGCCAGCACGTCGGCGCTGCCGCATTTCGACGAGGCGGCGCGATTGCCGTGCTTGGCGACCCGGGCGCCGGCTGCCGCGGCCACGAACGCCGAGGCGGTGGAGATGTTGAAGGTGTGCGCGCCGTCGCCTCCGGTGCCGCAAGTGTCGATGAGCCGATCGAGCCCCACTTCCACCCGCACGGCGCGCGCCCGCATCGCCTGTGCCGCGCCCGCGATCTCGTCGGGCGTCTCGCCCTTCATGCGCAGCGCGACGAGGAGCGCGGCCATCTGCGAGGCGGGCGCGGTTCCCGTGAGCATCGCCTCGATGGCGGCGCCCGCTTCCTCGCGGCTCAGGCTCCGCCCTTCCATCACCGACTGGATCGCCTGGAGTAGCGTCACGCTTCCACCGCGAGAAAGTTCCCGAGCAGCGTCTGTCCGTCGGGGGTGAGGATCGATTCGGGATGGAACTGCACGCCGAAGACGGGCAGCTTGCGATGCCGCAGCGCCATGACGATTCCGTCGCGGGTCCGGGCGCTGACGATGATCTCGGGCGGCAGCGATTTCTCCTCCACCACCAAGGAATGGTAACGGCCTGCGAGCAGCGGCCGCGGAGCGCCGCGGAAGAGCGTGCTCTTGTCGTGGACGATCTCTTCGGCCTTTCCGTGCACTGGCGCCCGCGCGCGGACGACGCGCCCCCCGAACGCCTGACCGATGCTCTGGTGTCCCAGGCAGACGCCGAGAATGGGCACCGTGCGGGTGCGCTTCTTCGAGACCGCTCCGTCCAGTCCGCAGAACCGCCGGATCGTCTCCAGGCAGATGCCGGCCTCGTTGGGCGTGCAGGGGCCCGGCGAGAGCACCAGGCGCTCCGGCTTGCGGCGCTCGAGATCATCGACTGTGATCGCGTCGTTGCGTACGACGTCGAGCTCCGCGCCCAGCTCGCCCAACCGCTGGACGAGGTTGTAGGTGAACGAGTCGTAGTTGTCGATGACGACAACCCGGAGTCTGCGGCTCATCGGGTGGCCGCCTCCGCGACGGCCTCGTCGCGCCCCGCCACCGCGCCGTACGCCGCACCGACCGAGGCCCGCACCTTGGCGAGGACTTCCTGCCACTCGCGCTCCGGAGTGGAGTCGGCGACGATGCCGGCGCCCGCGTGCGCGAAGAGCCGTCCGCCCGAGCGGAACAGGGTACGGATGGCGATGGCCAGCTGCACGTCACCCGCCGCGGAGAACCAGCCCACCCCTCCGCCGTAGGGCCCGCGTTGCACCGTCTCCAGCTCGTCGATGATCTGGAGGGCGCGGATCTTCGGAGCACCGGAGAGCGTTCCTGCCGGAAATGCCGAGGCGAAGGCGTCGACGCTGCCGAGGCCCGCCTCGAGCTTGCCGTTCACTTCGCTGACGAGATGCATGACGTGGCTGAAGCGCTCGATCTCCATCAGGCGCGGCAGGCGGACGGTGCCGATCTGTGAGACCCGGCCCACGTCGTTGCGACCGAGATCGACGAGCATGGTGTGCTCGGCGCGCTCCTTGGGATCGGCCTTGAGCTCTCGCTCGAGCTTTTCGTCCTCTTTGGCGGACCCGCCGCGGCGCCGCGTACCGGCGATCGGCCGCACGCTCATCAAGCCCTGGTCCACCTCGACGAGAAGCTCAGGCGAGGCGCCGAACAGCTCCCGGCCACCGAGGCGCAGATAGAAATGGTACGGCGCGGGCGAGGCTGCGCGCAGCGTGCGGTAGAGCGAGAAGCCGTCGCAGTCGGGCAACTCGAAGCGCTGCGAGAGCACCACCTGGAAGATGTCGCCCGCGTAGATGTACTCGAGCGCCTTCTTGACCGCGGCCTTGAAAGCGCGTTCGCCGCCGCCGAGCGGCCGCGGCTCGGGATGTCCCCGGACCGGTCGCTTGGCGCCGAACATGCGGGCGGCCAGCGACTGCGCGGCGGGCTTGCGGAGCGCGTCCGGCCAGCGAACGTCTGCCTTGGCGTCGCCGAAGACGGCGAGCACCCGGCGGGCGAGCGCCTCCGCCCGCGACCCCGGATCGTCGCCGGTCGCGACCGCCCAGGCGCGGCCCTGCCGGTGATCGAACGAGACCAGCTCCGTCACGTGCAGCAGGTCGGCTTCGGGAAAGAACGGATCGGGACCGAGCCGCTGCGGGATCTTCTCGCTCCATCCCGCCGCCGCCCAGCCGAGGTAACCCACGTAGCCCCCGCACAAGGGCGGCAAATCGGCGGGCTTCTCCGATTGCATGTCCTCGAGCGCGGTCCGCAATGCCTCGAGCGGATGGGTCGACCGCGTCCCTGCCGCGAACGTCAGGCGGGGAGCGCCGTTGCCCACTCCGACGTAGCTGTACCGCCCGAGCGCTCCCTCGAAGAGGAAGGCGTCGCCACCGGGGGGCTGCTGCTGATCGAGGAGACAGAAGACGCCGAAAGGCGTCAGTAGATCACCGGGAAGCTCGACGGCGGCCGTGCGGCTCCCAAAGCCGGCTCCGATGCTGGAGGTTCCGCATACGGCAGGACTGTATCCGCCCTTTGCAGGTCGGCGCAACTCGCGGCGGCATGCGCCGGCGGTAGACCGCCGTTGGCCGGAGGGTTACAAGCCGCCCGTGACGGTCTCTCCCGCGCGTCGCATCGCCGCGGAAGTGCTCCTCCGCGTCGAGCAGGGAGGCGCCTTCGCGAACCTCGCCCTCGACGGGGCGCTCCGGGCCGCGGGGGCGCTCGAGCCGCGCGAGGCGGCGCTCGCGACCGAGCTCACCTACGGAACGCTGCGTTGGCAGTTGCAGCTCGATCGCGCGATCGCGGTCCATTCCGAGCGACCGTCCGAGGAGCTCGACGCGAACGTCCGCGCGGCGCTCCGGCTGTCCGCGTTCGAGCTTCTCCACCATCCCCGTGTGCCGGCGCGGGCCGTGGTCGATCAAGGCGTCGAGCTGGTGCGGGCGCTGGGAGCAGCGCGCGCCTCGGGTTACGCGAACGCGGTGCTGCGCCGACTCTCGCAGACGCGCGCCCCGGCCCCCCTCCCCTCGCGGGAAGTCGACCCGGCAGGGCACGTCGCCGCGGCGTACGCGCATCCGCGCTGGATGGTCGAGCGGTGGGCGAAATGGCTCGGTTTCGAAGAGGCGGAGAAGCTTTGCGCGGCAAACCAGCAACAGGCGCCGGCGACGGTGCGGGTGGCACGGCGCAAGACGACGCGCGACGAGGTGAGGCGCGCGCTCCGCGAGGAGCGAATCGTTTCCACCCCGGGTGAGTACTCCCCGGATGCCCTCGTCCTCGCTCCGGGCGCCCCGCCCGCTCTCGACATCGAAGGGCACGAGCAGGGGCTGTTCCAGTCGCAGGACGAGGCGGCGCAGCTCGTTTCCCTGTACGCCGCTCCGCCCCGGGGAGCTTCCGTCCTCGACGCCTGCGCCGCTCCGGGCGGCAAGGCCTGCCATCTCGCCGAGCTGGGCGCGGCCGAGGTCCTGGCCGTCGACCTTCACGCCCGCAAGGCGAAACAGATCGAAGAAGCCGCGCACAGGCTCGGGCTCGACAACGTCCGGGCCCTCGCCGCCGACGCCGCGCTGCCGCTTCCCGGCGATCCGAGCTTCGACCTGGTCCTCCTCGACGCGCCCTGCTCCGGCCTGGGAACCTTGCGCCGGCATCCCGAGGCAAAGCTGCGGCGGACTCCGGAGGACGTCGATCGCCTCTCGCAGCTCCAGGCCCGGCTGCTCGCCTCCGTTTCACGCGCCGTGAAACCGGGCGGGCTGCTCGTGTACGCGGTCTGCACGCTCACGCCGGAGGAGTGCGACGAGCAGGTGGCGCGCTTCCTTGCCGCGCATGCGGAATTCCAGCCCGAGCCGCCGCCCGCCGGGTGGGCGACGCCGCGCGCCGCCGTGGATTGCCTCGACGCGCAAGATCACCTCTTGACGTTGCCGCAGCGGACGGGCACGGACGGGTTCTTCGCCGTGCGGCTGCGCAAAGGCCCCGAGGAACGCCGATGACGATCGAGATCGCCCCTTCGCTGCTCTCTTGCGACCTCTCCCGCATCGGCGAGGAGATCCGCGCCGTCGAAGCGGGCGGCGCCGACCTCATCCATGTGGACGTCATGGACGGCCGCTTCGTGCCGAACCTGACCTGGGGCCCGCCCGTCGTCGCCGCGATGAAGCGGACCGCCACGACGCCGCTCGATTGCCATCTCATGATCGTCGAGCCGGAGAAGTACGTCGAGGCGTTCGCCAAGGCCGGCGCCGCCAACATCACCGTGCACGCCGAAGCCTCGCCGCACCTCCATCGCACGCTGCAGCAGATCCGCTCGGCCGGGTGCACGGCCGGAGTCGCCTTGAATCCGCACACTCCTCCCGAGATGGTGGAGTGGGTGCTGGATTCCCTGGACCTGGTGCTGGTGATGACGGTGAACCCCGGATTCGGCGGGCAGAGCTTCATCGAGTCGTGCCTGCCCAAGATCGAGCGCATCGCGTCCGCGGTGCAGCGGCGCAAGCTGCGGGTCCGGGTGGAGGTGGACGGCGGGATCACCGCCGAGACGGCCTCCCGGGTCACCGCCGCGGGCGCCACGGTCCTCGTCGCCGGCACGGCGGTCTTCGGTAAGAAGAGCTACGCGGACGCCATCGCCGCCTTGCGATCCGGCGGCGAGGCGGGCCGGCGGAGCCGCGACACGCCTCGCGAGCCCTGAGGGGGCAAGATGTCGGACCGACAGCCGATGCGCTCGGCCTCCCAGGTCACGCTCAAGACCGTGTTCACCGTCTGCTTCGGCGTCCTCGCCGTCGTCGCCCTCGTCTACTTCGTGCTCCGCACGCAGTTCGCGATGACCCTGGCCCTCGGCGCGGCCCTCATCGCGGTGGCGCTGAACCACGTGGTGGAGGCGCTGGGCCGGCGAGGAGTGCGCCGCAGGGGTGCGGTCCTGGCGGTGGTCTTCGGCCTGCTCGCCTTCGGCGCTGGACTGAGCTTCCTCATCGTGCCGCCCCTCGTCTCCCAGGCGAAGGCGTTCATCGCCGATGCTCCCTCGCTCTGGGACAGGCTGCGCCATACCAGCCTCTTCCTCATGCTCGATGCTCGCTTCGACCTGAGCGAGCAGCTCAAGCAGGCGGTTCCCACGGCCGCCGGCGCCGTCGCTCCGGTGCTCCTCGCCATCGGGGGAGCCTTGAGCACCATCGGCGCGCTCGTCACCCTGGTGCTGCTGGCGATCTTCATGCTGCTGTTCGGCGGCGACCTCATCAAGGCCGCGCTCGCCGAGGCATCGTCGCACGTCAACCGCGAGCGGTACCAGCGCGTCGCGCTCGCCATCTACCGATCGGTCGGCGGGTACGTCGGCGGGGTCCTCGCCATCTGCTCGATCAACGCCATCCTCACCACGACCTTCCTCGCCATCACCGGAATGCCTTTCTTCCTGCCGCTGGGAATCCTGAGCGGGATGTCGAGCGCCATCCCCTACGCGGGCCCGTTCGTCACGGCAGTCCTCATCACGTTGCTCGCGCTTGCGACGGGAGGACCGTTCAAGGCGGTGGGGACCGCCGTGTACTTCATCCTCTACGGCCAGCTCGAAGGAAACGTGCTGAGCCCTTTCATCTTCCGCCGCACCGTCCACATCAACCCGCTCGTCACCACGCTGGCCATCCTCTTCATGGCGGAGTTCATGGGATTGCCCGGCGCGATCATCGCGGTTCCCGCCGCGGCGACCGCGCAGATCGTGCTGCGGGAGATCCTCTCCATCCGCAAGGAACAAGTGGGCCGGCTCACGGGTCCGACGGGCTAGTACCTGGCGGCAGTGCGCCGCCGCGCCGGAGCTACGTGAAGAACCCTAGACCGGCTGTGCGATGCGCTCGAGGCGCGGCTGCGCGATCGCCGTCCAATCCGCCGTCTTCAGCGCCATCGATCGGTCGAGGCGCGCGGCGTTGAAGAAGATCTCCTCGTGCGAGAGGAGCGACGGATCCGCCAGCAGCTCCAGCTCGGGCCGGAAGGAGAACGGCAGGATGGTGCCGGAGACGCTGCCCGCGAGATTCTCGGCGACCGCCGGGGTTGCGAACGACACGTAGGTCGCCCCGAACAGCTCTTTGACGGCGGCGAAATCGAGCTTGCTGTCGCCAGGCACGACGCAGAGCACATGGCGGGTAACCTTCTTCCCGATCTTCACCATGAGGAGGATGCACTTCGCCGCCTGCGAAGGAGCGTTTCCGCGGAAGCCGCTGACGATCTCGGTGCGGCCCTCGGGCGGATGGTCGATGAGCCGGTAGCGCGCGCCGCGTCCGTCGAGCAGCTCGAGAAGCTTTCCGTACAGTTCCATCAGAGACTCCCTTGCAGGACTCGCTTGGCCTGGGCGATGCGCCGCTCGTCCCTCCGGTAGAAGGTCCACTGCTTGATCCGCTTGGAGCGAACGAGCCCGAGATCGACGAGGATGCGCAGGTGCTCGCTCGCGCTCGCCTGGGTGATGCGGAGCTTGCGGGCGAGGAAGAGGCCGCACACGCCGTCCTTCACCAGATCCCCGTCCACCTGCGGCGGGAAGTGCGCCTGCGGATCCTTGAGCCAGCCGAGGATGCGCAGGCGGCGCGAGCTGGAAAGGGCGGCGGCGACGTCCTCGGCGCGCATGACTTAGGCGACAAGCTAACTGCCTGAGCGCTGCGGGTCAAGCAGCCCGTGCCGCGGAACCGATTGTGCTGGACACCGGGCCCCCTCGGAAGGTACGGGAATCGAGGGAGGCGCCGCCCATGCCCGATCGCCAACTGAGCGTACTGGTCGTCGAAGACGACCGTGACACGCGCGAGCTGACCGAGGAGGTCTTCCGCGCCCAGGGCTTCGAGGTGCTCCTCGCCGACTCCGTCTCCTCGGCCAGCAAGATCCTCGAGACCTTCAAGCCGGCGATGGTGCTGCTCGACATCGCCATGCCGGGCGGCGACGGGATGGGCCTTCTGCGCCACATCAAGCGCAACGCGTCCACTGCCTCGATCCCGGTGCTGCTGGTGACGGGCATGCCCCGCGAGTCGCTTCCCGACGACGCTTCGCTGGCCCTCTCCGTGCTGCGCAAGCCCTTCGACGTCTCCAAGCTGGCGCAGCTCGTCCGCGGCTTCTCCGAGAAGATGATGGCGCGGTGAAGCTGCGTCCGCGCCTCGGCCCTGTCTAACGGCCGAGGGCGGGCGGGGGCATCGGCCGGGCCTCGCTGCCCCACCCTTCCTTGGTCCAGAGGAAGCGGAGCCCGTTCGAGAGGGCGAAGGGGAAGACCGTGTCGTGGTTCTGGCGAGGCCAGACCTCGATCTCGACGTCCGGCCCGGCGCCGAGGAGCCGGTGCAGCCTGCGCAGATCGCTCTCCATCTCGGGGTTCTCGTTCTGGCCGACCGCCAGGTACACGCGCGTTCCCGGGACAGCCTTGCGGCTCTCGAATTCGCCGAGGACGCGCCGATCGAGGTACCAGAGCGAGGGGCTCACGATGATGAAACGGCGGAAATCCGCGGACGCTCGCGACAGCGTCCAGGCCGCGAAAAGCCCGCCGTAAGAGTGCCCTACCAAGGTACGGTCGTCGGTGGTGCGGTACCGGGCGGCGAGGATCGGCAGCAACTCCTCGGCGATGAAGCGGGCAAAGGCGGGGCCTCCGCCGGAGACCTTCTGGAACTCGGGGCCGTATCCACCATCCGGCGCGAACCAGGGTGTGTAGTCCCGCGTCCGCCGCCGGCGGTACGCATCGCGATCGTCCGCATCGGCGTGGCCGATGGCAGCGACGACCATCTCCGGCAAACGGTTGCGATCGGTCAGATGGTTGACGATGCCCTCTGCGACCGGAAACGAATAATCGGCGTCGAGCATTACGAGGAGCGGATACCGTTTTTGTGAAGCGGTGAACGAACGCGGCAGCGCCACCCGCACGTCGTACTCGGAACCCGTCGCCTTGGAACGCAACGAGAAGCGATCCGTCCGTACCAGCGCGACGGGATCCGCGGCAACGACCGTGGAGATGGCGAACGCCAGGACGGCATACGCCGACCCTCTGCCCATGCCGGCCCGTCTTCTCATCGGAGGGCGAGGATACTCGAACTCGAAACCCGATCGAGCGAGGGCCGGTAAGCCGCTGCAAACGCGCTTGCGAGTGTTCGTCAGCCGACGTCGTGAGGGGAGCTGACAATCCCGCCTGGCGGGTTGGCGGCGAAGCGGTTGCATCGAGGAAAACCGTTCCCAAATTATCTTCGTGCGCCGCGTGCGCGGCCTTCATCTTCCGCCCCCGGAAGCGTGCAGGGAGGTCCCCGATTGGCAAAGGCGCCCAAGCCACGCCGGATCCAGACGCTGTCCAAGGCACCGACCGGAATCGCCGGTCTCGATGCCGTGACGCAAGGAGGTCTTCCCCGCGGAAGGCCCACGCTGGTTTCCGGCCGGGCCGGATGCGGGAAGACCGTCCTCGGACTGGAGTTCGTGGTCCGCGGCGCCGTCGAGTTCGAAGAGCCTGGCCTCATCGTCTCTTTCGAAGAAAGCGCGGAGGAGCTCACCGCCAACGTGCGTTCTCTTGGCTTCGACCTGGACGACCTCTGCGCCCGCAAGAAGCTCGCGGTGGAGTTCGTATCGGTCGAGCGGCACGAGATCGAGGAGACGGGAGACTACAACCTCGACGGTCTCTTCGTCCGCCTCGGCCATGCCATCGATTCCCTCGGCGCGAAGCGGATGCTGCTCGATACCATCGAGGCCCTCTTCGCCGGCTTGACGAATCTCGGCATCCTCCGCGCCGAGCTTCGGCGGCTCTTCCGCTGGCTCAAGAGCAAAGGCGTCACCGTCGTCCTCACCGGCGAGCAAGGGGAAGGCGCGTTCACCCGCCAGGGCCTCGAGGAGTACGTCAGCGACTGCGTCATCAGCCTCGACGTCAAGCTCGCCCATCACGTGGCGACGCGGACGCTGCGGGTCGTCAAGTACCGGGGCTCGTCCCATAGTCCCGACGAGTATCCCTTCCTCATCACCGACCGGGGCGTCACGGTGATGCCGATCACCTCGCTCGGGCTGGCGCACGAGGCGAGCAGCGAGAGGATCTCGAGCGGCAGCGCGGCGGTCGACGAGCTCCTCGGCGGCAAGGGCTTCTTCCGCGGCAGCACCGTCCTCGTCTCGGGCGCGGCGGGTACCGGCAAGACCAGCGCCGCCGCCTACCTGGCGAACTCGGCCTGCAAGAGGGGCGAGAAGTGCATGTACTTCGCCTTCGAGGAATCGCCGCAGCAGCTCATCCGCAACATGCGCTCTATCGGGATCGACCTGGCTCCCTTCGTCAAGAAAGGGCTCCTCCGCGTCGAGGCGACGCGGCCCTCGCTCTTCGGCCTGGAATCGCATCTCGCCGCGAGCTTGAACGCCGTCAACGAGTTCGATCCGGCGGTGGTCATCGTCGATCCGATCACCGACTTCGTCTCGCTGGGATCGACCTACGAGGTGCGCTCGATGATGACCCGCCTCGTCGACCATCTCAAATCGCGCGGAATCACCGCCCTCATGACCAGCCTCGACTCGACCAACGCCTCCAAGTCCGAAGAGGAGGTGGGCGTCTCCTCGCTCATCGACACCTGGATCGTGGCCGAGCTCGTCGAGGTCGCGGGCGAGCGCAACCGCGCTATCAGCGTCCTCAAGTCGCGCGGAATGCCGCACTCGAACCAGATCCGCGAGTTCTTGCTCGGGCCGCGCGGCCTGGAGCTCGTCCCGGTCTACCGCGGACCGGGAGGCTTCCTCTCGGGATCGGCGCGCAGGGCGCAGCAGACCGCGGACGATGCCACGAGTTCGACGGGGAACGGGTCATGACGCCGCCCAGGGCAAGGCCGTCGCGGCGCCATGCCACCAAGAAGCGCGTCGCGAGCGAGGACAAGGAGTTCTTCCAGCTTCGTCTCTACGTGGCCGGACGCACTTCGCGCTCGCAGGCGGCGCTGCAAAACCTGAAAATGATCTGCGAGTCGCATCTCCAGGGCCAGTACCGGATCGAGGTCGTCGATCTGCTCGTCAACCCGCAGCTCGCCAAAGGCGACCAGATTCTCGCCGTGCCCACGCTCGTCCGCCTTCTTCCCCCTCCGGTGAAGAAGATCATCGGCGATCTTTCCCACATCGAGCGCGTTCTGGTCGGCCTCGACGTGAGGCCCTTGCCGAGAGGCGCCGTGTCGTGAACAGAGAGGCGCGGGTACGGAAGACCAAGGCATCGGCCGGGCGAAAGGCCAGGAAGGAGCTCTACGTCCTCCGGCTCTACGTCGCTGGCCTGACCACGCGGTCTCGGACCGCAATCTCCAACATCACCAGCATTTGTGAAGAACACCTGCAAGGCCGTTACGACCTGGAGGTCATCGACGTGTTCCAGCGCCCCATCCTGGCGCGGGAGGAGCAGATCATCGCCACGCCGACCTTGGTGAAGAAGCTGCCCGCTCCGCTACGCCGTCTCATCGGCGATCTTTCGGAGAGGCAAAAAGTGCTCATCGGGCTCGATCTGAGGCGCCTGGGCTAGCCGATGCCGAAGCGGCCCAGGAGCACCAAGCCACGCAGTCCCCGCAAGTCGGGGACCTACCGCGCCCTGCGCAAGCGCCTCCTCGAAGCGGAACAGACGCTGCAAGCGATCCGCAGCGGCGAGGTGGACGCCATCGTCGTCGGCGGACCGGGCGGCGATCGGGTCTTCACGCTCGCCGGCGCCGATCACGACTACCGCGTCCTCATGGACGAGATGAGCGAGGGCGTCGCTACCCTCGCCAAGGACGGGCTGGTCTCGTATTGCAACGCGCGATTCGCCAGCATACTCGGCCTGCCCGCCGAGCGGATCGTCGGCTCCACCATCTTCGGGATCCTCCCGAGCGCGGCGAAGGAACGAGTTGCCGCGCTCCTGCAGGCGGGCCTTCTCACGGTGAGCAAGGGCGAGTTCGAGCTTGGCGGCGAAGATGGAGCGGTGAAAACCGTCCTCATCTCGGTCAGCAAGGTCGCGATGGATACGGGCATCACCCAGTGCGTCATCGCCACCGATCTCAGCGAGGAGAAGCGCCGCGAGCAGGAGGTGGCGGCGGAGCGAGCCGAGCGCGACGCGGCGCTGCGGGCCTCCGAGGAACGCTATCGGCAAATCGTCGAGACGGCGGTCGAGGGAATCTGGCTGGTGGACACCGATGGAAGGACCACCTTCGCGAACCGCGCTCTCGCCGAGATGCTCGAGTACGCGCCCTCCGATTTGCGGGGACAGCCGATCTTCGACCTCATGAACGAGGAGTCCGCGGCAGCCGCCCGCCGCTTCCTCGGACGCCGCCGCCGCTACAGCGAGCTGCGCGAGTTCGGCTTCCGGGCGAAGAGCGGCCGCGAGGTGTGGGCGCTCTTGTCGATGAGTCCCATCGAGGACCACCGCGGCAGATATCTGGGCGCGGTGGTGATGGTGAGCGACGTCAGCGACCGCCGCAAGCTCCAGGCCCAGCTCATGCTCGCCGATCGCATGTCGTCGCTCGGTACCCTCTCCGCCGGCGTCGCGCACGAGATCAACAATCCGCTCGCCTACGTCATCGCCAGCCTGGATCTGGTCGCCGATCGGCTTCCCGAGATCGCGTCCATGCTCGGGCGCGAGGGGGGCCAGTTCCTCGAGCAGCAAGTGCAGCGCGCGCGCGAGGGTACCGACCGGGTGCGCAAGATCGTGCGCGACCTGAAGTCGTTCTCCCGCGCGGACGAGGAGACCGTCACCGTCACCGACCTGGTGAAGTCGCTCAACACTTCGCTCACGCTGGTGTGGAACGAGATCAAGCACCGCGCGCGGCTGGTGAAGGACTTCGATCGCCTCCCGCCCGTCCGCGCCAACGAGGCGCGACTCGGACAGGTGTTCATCAATCTCTTCGTCAACGCCGCCCAGGCGATGCCGGAAGGGAACATCGAGCACAACGAGCTGCGCGTCGTCGGTCGCACCGACGCCCTCGGCAACGCGGTGGTGGAGATCCACGACACGGGATGCGGGATCCCGCCCGATCACCTCGATCGGATCTTCGAGCCCTTCTTCACCACCAAGCCGGTCGGCGAAGGCACCGGCCTCGGGCTCGCAATCTGCCACGGCATCGTCACTTCGCTCGGGGGCACGCTCTCGGTGCAGGAGACCGCGGTAGGCAAGGGGACCGTCTTCCGCGTCGTACTGCCCGCCGCCAAGTCCACCGCGGAGAGCGTCCATCTCGCCCCGCGGCTTGTGCCGAGGCCGAAGAGGCGCGGCCGCATCCTGGTCATCGACGACGAGAAGGATCTCACCGACGTCACCCGGGAAGGGCTCGCCGGCCTCCACGACGTGATGACGACGCAGGACGCGCGCCAGGCGCTGGAATGGATCGGCGCGGGGGCGCGCTTCGATCTCATCCTCTGCGACATGATGATGCCGCTGATGACCGGCATGGAGTTCCACATGCGGCTCGCGACCCTCAATCCCGAGCAGGCCGACCGCGTCGTCTTCATGACGGGCGGAGCTTTCACGCCCCGGGCACGGGAGTTCCTCGCGCGCCTTCCCAACCTCCGGCTCGAGAAGCCGTTCGATCTCGGGCACGTCCTCTCCATGGTGAACGCGCACCTCGACATCGCGAGCAGACCGGCTTCGCTCGGTGTCGGCGAAGAGGAGACGCACGCCGTCCCCTCTTGAGGGCGCAGCTCGTTATCGGGGTGGGAGAGCGACCGCTGACGTGCGTACGAAGGCGCGCCTTGTCGGACGAAGTGCGTGCGCGGGCCCGAAAGACCGATGTGGGTCCGTGAGGGTGCTCGTGCGCTTGCAATACGGGCGAGCGGACGCCGGTTCTTACGGGGATGACAGGACCCGCCTGGGCAGCCTCGAAGTTCGCCTCCTCGAAGCACGCCGCCGTGAGCTGCGACGCGCTCAAGGACTTCGACAATGCCGGCTGGGTGGCGGAACTGCCGGGAGCGATCCGGCAAGCCTGGATCGAACGAATCCGCCCGATCCGCCTCGCCGACCGCGTCGCGGAGACCACGGCGCTTCACGTAGTCTCAGCCGAAGAAGACGGCCTCTCAGAAGCTTTCGACGGCGCGGCTCGTCCGGCGCGGGTTGCCTGGAAGTGCTACCTCGCGGCGCTGCGCGACTACCATGGCAAGGGCCTGCGCCTGCGGACGATGGCCGCTCACCGCCGGATGCTCGATCGACTCTCCGGCTCGCTGCTCCAGCTGGTTCCCTTCCTCGAGGCGCACCACTACGAGGCCATCCGCGCCTTCGGCGTGCTCGATCAATTCTTCAACAACCTGCGCGACCTCGCCGAGGATTCGGCGCAGGGCATCTGCTACTTCCCCGAGGACGTCCTCCGCCGCTTCGGTCTCTCGCGCGAAGACGTGCTGAGCGGGAGGTGCCGCGGGACGGCCGCCTGGCACGCGCTGATGGTGTACTGGCTCGACCGGTACCTGCCCGCGCTCGAGCGCGACGCGACCCGTTTCGACGCCTGCGACGATCTGCACCCCTCGGTGGCGCGGCTCCGCAGCGAGTTCCGCGCGCGCTACGCCCGCATCCTCGATCTCTTCCGTGCCGTCGATTTCGACTTCGAGCGTTTCGCGGAGGAGTACTGGAGCGAGGTCCGCGCGAAGGCGTCGCCCGCCGCGGCGTAAGCAAGTCGCCGGGTCGAGTTACCTCGACGTGAACTGATTAGCGATGCGCCGGATCCAAGAGGCTCGCCACCTTCTCGACGAGCTTCTCCGGATCGAACGGCTTCCCGATCCAGGCGCTCGCTCCGACTTCCGCGGCTCGCCGCTGCGCATCGTCCGCCGCGGTGACGACCACGATCGGCGCCGCTCTCGACTCGCGCCGCCGGTACTCCTCGGCGAACTCGCGGCCGCCCATCACCGGCATCTTCATGTCGAGGAGGATGATATCGGGAGCGGCGCGCTGCACCGCCTCGAGCGCCTCCTTTCCGTTGTTGGCAATCTCGACGGCGTGACCGCGCTCCTCCAGCACGTCCGCCTCGAGCGCGGCGAGATCGGGGTCGTCTTCCACCACCAGGACCCGGGCGGTCATGAATCCGCCGACTCGCGCGCGAGGGGGAGCGTGAAGGAGAACGTGCTGCCCTCGCCTTCCCGGCTGCGGAACCAGATCCGGCCTCCCTGCCGCTTGATCAATTCCTTGGCCATGTAGAGCCCGATCCCCATGCCTCCGTAGTCGTGTGGAGTATCGGTGTGGGCCCGGTAGAACAAACGGAAGATCCCCTCCTGGCCTTGCGTAGGAATTCCGACACCGCAATCGGCTACGGAAACGCCGGCTTCGCCGTTGGCTTCGTCCCTGTCGAGCACGACCTCGATGCAGCCGCCGGATGGGGAGTACTTGATGGCGTTGTCGAGGAGGATGCGGACCGCCTGTCGCGTGCGCGCTTGGTCGGCGGAGACGTTGAACGGGCCGGGGGCCCCGCGGCGAACCGAGATGCGATGCATCTCCGTGTGGGGCATGCCGGCCACCGACGCGCGCACCAGCTCTTCGAGGTCCACCGTCTCCGGCAAAAGCTGCAGCACGTCGAGGAAGGCCTGGGAGACGTCCACCAGATCCTCGACGATCCGGTTGATGCGCTCGGCGCCGCGGTCGATCGCTTCCAGCATCCGGCGCGAGCGCGGCGAGAGCGTCTTGTCGGTGCGCATGAGCGTCAGCGCGTACCCTTTGAGAATAGCAACCGGGGTCTTGAGCTCGTGGGCTGCCACCCGGATGAACTGATCCTTCAGCCGGTCGAGCTCCACCACCTCCGTCACGTCGCGAGCCACGGCCACCGCGCCGGCGATGGCACCGCTCGGGTCGCGGATGGGCGCGGCGCTCGAGCGCAGGAAGACAGGCCGGTGGTCGTTGGGACTCTCGAGGACCTCGTCCTCCTCGACGATCACTTCTCCCGCGAGAGCGCGCACCAGGGGAAGCTCGGCGGCGCAGACGGCCCGTCCGTCGGGATGGTAGGGCAGCGGCGCGGTGGCGGGCTTCTCCGCGGGCGGCGCTCCGGTCACCGCAGGCAGCAGATCGAGCAGACGGTGTCCGGCGGCGTTGGTGTGCGTGATGCTGCCGCTCTTGTCGCAAGCGAAGACGCCCTCGACCATGTTGTCGAGCACCGCGTCCAGCTCGGCGGCGCGGCGGGCCGCCACGGCGAGCAGTTGCTCGCGGTCGGCGCCGTAGCGGCGGATCCGCTCCGCCGACGCCTGGAGCCGGTCGATCATCTCGTTGGCGCCGACGGCGAGATCGCCGATCTCGTCGCGGTGGAAGACGGGTATCCGGCCGAGCTTGTCGACGTCTTCGCGGCCGACGATCTGGGAAACGACCCTGCGGATGCGCTGCAGGGGGCCGGCGATCGAGCCGGCGAGAAAAATGGCGCACACGGGCGCCCAGGAGGCGGCCACCAGCGCGAAGAAGAGGAGGTCGAAGACCTCCGCGCGGTGGTCGCGCCCGGGCGGGCGGGAGATCACCAGCGCCACGTCGCGCGACCCCGGGATCGCGCGATAGCCGGCGGCGCGCTCGCTCGAGGGATCGAGAACGGTACCGGAGTCCTTTCGCGACAGCTCGCGCGCGAGACGGAAGCGCAGCGCGGGAGCGGCGAAAAGCTCGCGAGCGGCCTCGGCGTTGTCGCGAACGGTACCGTCCCGGCTCGCGATCGCCGTGAGATCGAGCGGCGTACCGGGGCCGTGGGACGCGGGCGCCTGCGCGACCGCATCGGCGAGCCGCTCCGCGCGTGCCGCGAGATCCCGCTGCCCCGTCCACACCTGGGACATGTACGAGGTCAGGGTCAGCCAGACCGTGGGCGCCGCGATCAGAGAGAGTGAAAGGACGACGAGCCGTACGCGGAGCGACACCCTTCGTCCCGGCAGCGCCACGCCGCGCTCGCGCGCCGCGAGGGAGATCCGTCCCGCGACGGGCCCGAGAAGCCGCGTAAGCAGCGAATACGCGAGCGGCAGCGCGGCGCTGAAGCACGAGATTCCGAAGAGGATGGTCGCCGCGCCGGCGCGCGGTGTGAGCGGGATGCGGTCCGCGAATCGGCTCTGCAGGATCGCGGTAACTGGCCAGTAGAAGACGAGCCACGTCGTCGCCCATACGATGGAAAACGCCAGCGGCGTGTCGTACGCAGCACGCGCCGCGCCCAGGGTCAGCTGGGCGCCGGCGGCGTCCGGCTGCTTCAGCCAGCGGTCGATCGGGCGCAGCAGCAAGGCAAGCCAGGTGATCAGACCTGCGGTGCGCACGACGTAAAGCGCCGCCGCCATCCCGATCACGACCGCGCGATCGCCTCCCTCGTCGATGTCGAAGAGGTGGAGATACGCGATGGGAATCGCGCACGCGAAAGCGAGCTCCACGCCGAACGCGATGGACGCGACCCGCGCTGTGAGATTTCGGGTCATTCAGTCGAGGTGTTCCTCGGGCGGCCGCTCGGATGGCGGTCACCCCGGGCGCCTGGCCCCCGCTCGCCCGGTGTTGTTGAAAAGTATAACGCTCACGCGACGCGGTAACCGATCGATATGCGGATGCGCGGAAAGGCCCAGGATCTGGTTGGCGTTCAACAGTACGTGCCTCCTCGGACAAGCTTCTGGCTCCTCCTTCCCAAGGCAAGCAGTTGGCGTTCGGCTGCTCGCGCCCGAGACGGTCGCGCCGGCACTCGCTAAGCTTCCGCCGCCGCTGCAACGCCTCCGACCTTGCTCGGAGAGAGCGGCCGACCGAGGAGGGGTCAGCATGGCGATCACGCTCACCGTCAACGAACGTCGCCGCACCGTTCCCGCGGCCGCGGACACGCCGCTCCTGTACGTCCTGCGCAACGACCTCGAGCTGAACGCGGCGAAATTCGGTTGCGGGATGGCGCAATGCGGGGCCTGCACCGTTCTCGTGGACGGCAAGCCGGTGCGTTCGTGCGTGACGCCCGCCGCGGCGGTGAAGGACGCGAAGATCACCACCCTCGAGGGACTTGGTTCGGCGGAGAAGCTGCACCCCTTGCAGAAGGCCTTCATCGACGAACAGGCCGCGCAATGCGGCTACTGCATCGCCGGCATGCTCATGACGGCGAAAGGCCTGCTCGACGAGAACCCGCATCCGAGCGAAGCGGACCTCCGCCTCGCACTGGCGGGAAATCTCTGCCGCTGTGGAACCCACGGCCGGATCATTCGCGCCATCCAGCGTGCCGCGAAGGAGATGTCGCCATGAGCGCCGGACCGATCACGCGGCGCGGGTTCCTCGGGCGGACTGCGGCGCTCACGGTGGGTTTCTCGCTCGCTCCTCTCGCCCGCGCCTTCGCGCAAAGTGCGGCGCCTGTGGGACCGAAGCTTCCTGGGAGCTTGCAGACCAATCGCAATCTCGACGGATGGCTGCGCATCAACCCCGACGGCAGCGTCACCGCCTTCACCGGCAAGGTGGAGATCGGACAAGGCATCGTGACGGCGCTCGCGCAGATCGTGGCGGATGAGCTCGACGTCGATCTCGCCCGGGTGACGATGATCTCGGGCGACACCGCGACCACTCCCAACGAGGGAGTGACTTCCGGCAGCCGCTCCATCGAGGACTCCGGGGCGGCCCTGCGTGCCGCCTGCGCCGAGGCGCGCGCGATCCTCGTCGAGACCGCAGCCTCGAAGCTCTCCGTGCCTGCGTCCTCGCTGCGGGTCGAGAACGGCGTCGTATCGGCGCCCGGAGGCGGGAGAGCGACCTACGGCGAATTGACCAGCGAAGCGACGTTCAAGCGCGAAGCCACCGGCCAGGCGAAGCCGAAGCCGCCTTCCGCGCATCGCTTCACCGGCAAGAGCATTCCGCGGCGCGACATTCCCGCCAAGGTGACGGGCGGCCCGGCGTACGTCCACGACATGCGTTTGCCGGGGATGATCTTCGGACGGGTCGTGCGGCCACCTTCCCCCCGCGCGAAGCTCATCTCGGTGGACGAGCAAGCGGTGCGCTCGATGCCGGGCGTCGTGGCGGTGGTGCGCGACGGGAGCTTCCTCGCGGTCGCCGCCGAGCGGGAAGAGCAGGCCGTCGCGGCGGCCCGCGGCCTCGACAAGACCGCGAAGTGGCAGCAGACCCCTTCGCTTCCCCCCACGGGCCGCGCACTCTTCGACCACATGAGGCAGCAGCCTTCGCAAACGAACGTGATCGGCGAAAAGTCGGAATCCGCGCCCGCCGCCGTGAAGACCCTGGCAGCGACCTTCACCCGGCCCTTCCAGGCGCACGCCGCCATCGGTCCTTCCTGCGCCGTCGCGCACTGGGAGAACGGCAAGCTGCACGTCTGGAGCCACACGCAGGGCCCCTTCCCCTTGCGCGGTGAGCTCGCCAAGGCGCTGAAGATTCCTCCTTCCGACATCACGGTCACGCACCGCGAGGGCTCGGGCTGCTACGGCCACAACGGCGCGGACGACGTCGCGCTCGACGCGGCGCTCTGCGCGCGCGCAACGGGCGGCCGCCCGGTGAAGCTGCAGTGGATGCGCGAGGACGAGTTCCGCTGGGAGCCGTACGGCTCGGCGATGGTCATCGATCTCCAGGCCGGCCTCGACGCGAACGGAAACGTGGTGGACTTTCGCAACGAGCTGTGGAGCCACACCCACAGCACGCGCCCGGGCGAGTCGGATGGGGTGAACCTTCTCGCTGCCTGGTACGTGAAAGACGCGCAGCGTCCCGGAACGGCGCGCAACATCCCGCAGCCCGCGGGCGGCGGCGACCGCAACGCGATCCCGCTCTACGTCTTCCCGCGGCAGCGCGTGGTGAACCACCTCCTCCCGGATATGCCGGTGCGCGTCTCCGCGCTGCGGACGCTCGGCGCTTACGCAAACGTCTTCGCGATCGAGTCGTTCATGGACGAGTTGGCGCTCGCGGCCGGCGCCGATCCGGTCGAGTTCCGTTTGCGGCATCTTTCCGATCCGCGGGCGAAAGCGGTGATCGAGACCGTTGCAGCAAAGGCAGGCTGGCGTCCCGGTGCGCGCGGAGGCGACGGCCGCGGCCGCGGCATCGGTTTCGCGAAGTACAAGAACCTCGCCACCTACGTAGCGGTGGTCGCGGAGGTCGAGGTCGATCGCGAGAGCGGAGAGGTGAAGGTCCCGCGCGCCTGGGCCGCCGCCGACGCGGGGCTCGTCGTCAACCCGGACGGCCTCTCCAACCAGATCGAGGGCGGCGTGATCCAGTCGACCAGCTGGACCTTGCGCGAGGCGGTCGAGTTCGATGGCACGCGCATCCTGACCGGCGACTGGGCCAATTATCAGATCCTTCGCATGCCGGAAGTGCCCACCGTCCAGGTCACGCTCATCGACCGGCCCGGAGAGAAATCGGTGGGCGCCGGCGAGGCCGCTCAGGGACCGGCTGTCGCGGCGATCGCGAATGCAGTGGCCAACGCAACGGGCCGCCGCATCCGCGATCTACCGTTGACTGCGGGCCGCGTGAAAGCGGCCCTTACCTGAGACTCAGGGGCGGGGCCGTTTCTGGGCGGAGCGAATGCTCCCGCCGGACGCCCACGGTCAAGGCAAACCGCGTCTGAGCCTCGGGTCGTATCCTTGCCCATTCGAAGTTTTCGCCGGATAGCCTCTCCCGAGTCCCCGGAGGCATTCGATGATCGCAGCCTGTGTGGCGCTCCTCGTCGCTGCGCCGACCCCGCTCCGCCTCGCCGATCTCCTCCGCGAGGCGCGGGAGAAGAATCCCGACTTGATTGCGGCGCAGGCCTATTTGCGCGCCGCCACGGAGAACGTTTCGCCGGCGGGAGCGCTCGACGATCCGATGCTCATGGTCCAGCTCTGGAACACCCCGGTGGACTTCTCCGCCGTCCCGGTGATGGTCCAGCTCTCCCAGACGATTCCCCTCGCCGGCAAGCGCGGCGCCCGGACCGACGCGGCGCGCGCGGAGGCGGCTTTCGCCGAGTCGGATCTGGCGGTGAAGCAGCGCGACATCGAAACGGCGCTCGCCTCCGCCTACTTCGAGCTGTTCCTCGCCGACCGAACCCAGGAGGTGGACGACGAGCTGGAGACAATCCTCAAGGTGCTCCTGCTCTCCTCGGAGTCGCGAGTCTCGAGCGGCAAGGGGGAGCAGTCGGAGCTGCTCCGCGCCCAGGCATCGCTCGTCCAGCTCCGCTCGAATCGCGAGTCGGCGCTCGACCACAAGAGATCTTCCTGGGCGCGGCTCGCGTCGCTTCTCGATCGCAATCCCGCAGGCCCCGCCGGACCGACCATGCCGCCGAACGTGCTCGGCAACCTGCCGGACGTGGCCACGCTGCAGAAACACGCGCTGCAGGCGCGGCCCGAGCTGGCCGGCGCTCGCGCGCGCATCGCGGGCGCGGACGCCGAGGCGCGCCTCGCCAAAGCATCGTCCGTTCCCGATCTGGGCGTCTTCGTCGCCGAGATGCATACCTTCCGCAATCCGGCGGGCCCCTCGGATTTCCTCTTCGCCGGCGTGCAGATCAACCTCCCCATCTTCGGCGGGAGCAAGAACGGGCCCCGCGTCTCGTCGGCGCAGGCGCGCATCGCTGCCGCCGTGGCGTCGGAGCGGGCGCTGCGCAACCGGATCGTGGCCGAGGTCGCCGAGACGCACGCGCACCTCGTCGCCGAAGGGCACCAGATCGATCTGCACCATCAGCTCGTCCCCCTGGCGCGGCAGGCGCTGGAGAGCGCGCAGTCGAGCTACGCGGCCGGACGCGGGGATTTCGCGATGGCGCTGGAAAGCGCGCGCGAGCTCCGCATGCACGAGCTGGAGCTGGCGATGCACCTCGCCGCCTACGAGCAGCGCCTGGCCGAGCTGCAACGCGCGGTGGGAGCCGAGCTGGGGCTAGATGAATCGGCCGATATCGGCCACGACGAGCGGCATTAGCGGCAGGGCTACGCCTCCCTGCCCTCGCCGAAATAGATGCTGACGATCCCTGCCGCGAACTTCGGCAGGTCGTCCACCACCGCCTTCCCTTCCCTCGAGGCGAGCGCGGACTCGCGGGCACCGGCATCGTCGAAGTACAGCTCGGCGACCTGGTAGACGTCGCTCCCCGGGCCCGTCATCTTGGTGACTTCGAGTCGCCGCAGGCCCGGCATCTTCTTCACCAGGGGGGTGTGCGTCTCCGCGTAATACGCGTCGAAGCTCTTGGCATCGTTCGGCTGCCGGTACACTGCGATCGCTTTCGTCATTGGCTGTGCCATGTCGGATTCTCCCCTGCTATTGCGCCGGAAGCGGGGCGAGTCTGGCAGGAAACGCCGCGCAGGGGTAGCCTCACTCCGACATGTTGCGCCGACCAAAGTCGCTGCTCGTCGCATCGGCGCTGCTTCTCGCCCTTCCTGCCGCGGCGCACGTTCGACTCGAATCGCCGGCTTCGCGCTATGGCGACGCGATGAAGGTGGGTCCTTGCGGCCTGAGCGGCGGCCTGCGAACGAACCGGGTCACCACGGTTCGCCCGGGACAGGTCGTCACCGTCGTCTTCGACGAGATCATCGACCATCCGGGTTATTTCCGGATCGCCTTCGATCCCGCGGGCGACGCCGCTCTCGGCCCGCCGATCTGGAACGGCGCCGCTTTCCTGAACCCGGCCAGCGTCGAGGTGCTCGTCGATCACATTGCCAATCCATCCGGCCTCACCCACGGCGAGGTGCCGGTCACGCTGCCGGACATCGAATGCGACGGCTGCACCCTGCAATTGATCCAGGTGATGACCGACAAGCCGCCCTTCGACGGAGCGGACGACTTCTATTACCAGTGCGCCGATCTCCGCCTGAGCAGGACGGCCACCCTCGGAGGTCCGCCGCCGGCTCCGCCTCCGCCGACCACCGCGCAGTCCACCACGTCCGGCGCTTCGGGAGGGTGCGCGTCGGTACCGGCCGCGGCGTGGATGCTCCTGTTGCTTCCGGGATGGATCGCCCTGCGCCGCCTACGCGCCGGCGGTGCGCCGCGGTAGACTCGAGATGTCAGCCATGTTGCACGACGCGGAGGACGCGATGAAGCAAGTCTTCCTGCTCGGTTCGGCGATTCCGTTCCTCTTCTCTCTCGCGTGCGGCTCCTCGAAGCCCTCGTCGCTCGCGTACGTGGCGAACAACAACGCCAGCAGCGTATCGGTCTTTCGCATCGACCCCGGCACCGGGATGCTGGCGCTCCTCGACACGGTGATCACGGCGCCGGGCGGAGCGACCTACTGCGAGTTCCATCCTTCCGGAAAGTTCCTCTTCGTGAGCGGGGAGTTCTCGAACGTCCTCTCGGCGTACTCGATCGATGCCAGGGGAATGCCGGCGCTCATCGCCGGCTCGACCGTCCCGACGAGATTGAATCCGCACAATTTGTCTCTCGATCCGGCCGGCCGTTTCCTCTACGTGGCGAACACCAGCGACAACAGCGTCTCGGGCTTCCGCGTCGCCCCCAATGGAAGCCTGACGGAGATGGCGGGTTCGCCCTTCGCCTCCGGGATCACGCCCTACGAGATCAAGGTCGCCGACTCGGGGAAGTTCGCCTATACCGCCAATCGCGACTCCGACGACGTGTCGATCTACTCGGTCGATGCGAACACCGGCGCGCTGACGACCATCGCGAAGCAATCGGTAGGCTGCAAGGCCGCGCCGTGCGGCCCCCGCGCGATCGAATTCTCGCCGAACGGCGCCTTCGCATTCGTGCCCAATCGATTCTCGAACGACGTGACGGTCTTCTCCGTGAACACCACGACGGGGACGCTGACACCGATCCAGGGCTCGCCATTCGCCGCGGGCACCGATCCGCGCTCGGCCGGCGCCGATCCGTCGGGACGCTACCTGTACGTTCCCAACACCACCTCGGGCGACGTCTCGGCCTTCTCGATCGACGCGAAGACCGGAGCGCTCGCGCAGATCGCCGGGTCGCCGTATCCGGCGGGTGCGGGGCCCTTGTCGATCGAAATCGACGAGTCCGGGCGCTTCGTCTACGTCCCGAACAGCGGGTCCAACGACGTTTCCGTCTTCCGCATCGATGGGGCGACGGGTCGCCTTGCCACGGTGGGGAAGGTCTCGACGGGCGCGTCCCCCTTCTCGATTGCCCTGCGCTGACCGCCATCGGTTACGAGAAATTATGATTTGGACAGCGTGAACGATCGCATTTCGAGCGATTTCCCTCTCGGGAGACAGCCGCCTCCTGACAAATCGGTCAGGTACTTTTTCGCCGTCTGGTGCGGCCTTGGTCGAGGCTTGACGGTTCCGCGCGATCGTTGTGTACTTTTACACAGCACGAGGGAATCGAAGCCTTTTTCGGGGGACGCCATGAAGCGTGGGGAGTGCCGCATCGATCGTCCGCCGCGAATCGCGAGAAAGCCGATCGCTATCGAAACGCCGCTCGCGATGTCGCCTGCAGCGTCTTCGCTCGCCACGGGTGACTTCGAATCCGCCGCGGGATCCCTGCGGGCCCGGCGCGGCAAGACGGTGGCGTTCGCGCCGCTCTTCGACTCGTACACGATGCTCAAGGTCAACGAGAGCGTCGAGCTCCGGTTCCGCGCGAGGGAAGCGCTGTCGGGCATTCCCATCCTCCCGCAGGACATCTCCTTCTCGCTGCGCCACGTAGCGAACGGCAGGAGCCGCGAGCTTCCCGTGAAAGCGGTGAGGAGAGGCGTGTTCGAGATCGCGTTCACCCCCGAATGGCCCGGCCAGTACCAGGTCAAAGTCTCGATTCGCGGAGCGCTCCCGGGGTCGATTCCGGCGGTGCAGCTGGGCGTTCTCGGCCTCGCGAATAGTCCCGAATCGGCCGCCGCCTTCGAAACTCCAGGAGCCCGCTCGCGGAGGGCTTGAGTAAAAGCGGCCGCTCTGCAGAGATGGGGGCGTGAGAGTCGCGTTCCAGGGCATCCGGGGCGCCTACAGCGAGTCGGCGCTGCTGGCGCGGTTCGGCGACGTCGAGCCGGTGGGATTCCCGCTCAGCGAGCAGGTCTTCGACGCGGTCGAGTCGGGCGAGGTTGACGGCGGCTTCGTCCCCGTCGAGAACAGCATCGTCGGCCCGGTCGGGGTCAACAACGATCTGTTGCTGGAGCGAGGCGTGTTCGCGACGGCGGAGTCGTATTTCCCCATCGAGCACTGCCTGCTCGGCCGCATCGGCGATCGCCTCGAGGACGTGAAGGCCGCCTGCTCGCATCCGGTCGCGCTCGCGCAGTGCCGCGACTTCCTCGATCGCCATGGCGTGCGCCCGGTCCTCGAATACGACACCGCGGGTGCCGCCGAGATCGTCGCGAGGCGGCAGGCTCCGGGCGAAGCGGCGATCGCTTCCAAGCGCTGCGCCGGGATCTACGGCCTCGCCGTGCTCGCCGAGAACATCCAGAGCGTGCAGAACAACATCACGCGGTTCCTCGCCTTCCGCCGCGGCGACGGCGTGGACGCTCCGCCGGGCGAGAAGACCAGCCTGGCTTTCGCCGTCCACCATCGCCCGGGAGCGCTGCTCGATTGCTTGAAGCGATTCGCAGAGCACGAGATCAACCTGACCCGGCTGGAGTCGCGTCCCGTGCCGGCGAATCCGTTCGAGTACGTGTTCTTCGTCGATCTGCTCGGCGGGCCGGGCGACGACGCGGTCAAGGCGGCCCTGGTAGAGCTTCGCGCCGCGGCCCGCCACCTCAAGATCATCGGGAGCTATCCGGTCGGGGAGCGCCCGGTCAGCGTACGATCTCCCGGTAGGTGAACTCGCGCGTCCAGTCCGCGTAGGTTTTGCCGTCCACTTCCACGTACGCCTTGGTGAGCGCGTTGACCGGCCCCGACTCTTGCGGAGGCTGCATCATCAAATCGCGGCCGATCGACCACACCACCCGTCGCTCGTCGATGTTGCCGAAGTAGTAGTCCACCTTGCTCGGGTCGGGGCCCTTGTAGCCGGTGGCCGTCGTCAACTCGACGAGCTTCTTGTTCTTGTCGGTGAGGGGAAAATCCTTGCCGTAGATGTTGGCAAGAGAGGCGTCGAGCGGCACCCACCCGGTCTGCGGGGCGTAGAACTGGACCCAGCAATGATAGCTGGCGTCGACCTCGATCCCGTTGAGGCTCGGCTTGAGGAGCGAGCCGTACACGAGGCGGGTCGGCAAACCGGCGGCCATCGCCAGCGAAGCGAAGAGGGAATGGAAATCGGTGCAATTGCCGGTCTTCGACATCATGCAATACTCGGTGCTGCCGACGGGCGAGGCCTTGAGGTGGTCGGGGTCCTTCACCCAGTAATCGATGTTCTTGAAGGTCCAGTCGTAGATCTTGCGCGCCGCCAGGATGGGGTTCGTTTCGCCTCCGACGATGGAAGCCGAGAGCGCCTTGATCCGATCGTTCACCACGACGTGCGTCGAGGGCGCGAGATAGCGCGCCAGCGCGATTCGCTCCGGGTCGGTCAGCGCACGCGTCTTCGAGGGGTCCACCCGCGTCTGGATCTCGGAGCGCGTCAGGTCGAATTCCTCGCGGAGGGTGATCTGCTCCTGCGCTGGAGCGCGAACCTCGAGGTACCCGACCCGGTTGCCCCAGGAATCGGTGTCGTAGCGCACCACGGCGTCGCTGGTGACGGCGAAATTGCGGATGCTGGAGCTGGCGTCTTCTTGCGGCACGGCGAACCAGATCCGCACCGCTTGCGCGCCCTTCGGCACTTTGACGTTGAAGACGTTCCTCACATGGAAGCTGGCCTGCCTGGGCTTTTCGCGAAGGGCGTTGTCGGCGGGACGGGCCGCTCCGGAAACGCCGATGAGCAGTCCCACTGCTGCTGCAATGTTCCTGAGCGGCATGGCCTTCGGTTCCTTTCGATTGCGGATCACGGCGAGCATCTTCCGGATCTGATTGTGACGAATGAGCATCGGTCACACCCCCAGCCAGAGCTCCACACCTTGTGATGATCCGCGGGCGAATACGGTGCGGTCGGCCTCGTGCGCGCGTTTGCGCCGGATCTATTTGGAGGCCTGCTCTCCCGAGAGCGCGTAGTCCCATTCTCGCGCTCCCATCTTCACCAGCGCGTCCTTGTCTTCCGCAAGGACGTAGCGCTCCGCCGCCAGATCATCCACGGCCTTTCCATATCGGGCGAGGTAGTCCTCGCGCCCCTGGTAGCGTTCCGGGATCGTCTTGCGCGGATCGCCTTTCGCCTCGGCTTCTTCGTGGCTGCGAGGCAACGGGAGGTACGATCCGAGGAAGGCCACCATCTCCCTGGGCGCGCCGATCTCCGGGTCGCGCAGGTTCCATCCTGCATAGGTCGCGAGAGGAACCTGGACCTGGGGCGGGCGGATACCGCCGAGGTCGTTCCCGTCTGCATCGGTCTTTGGAACCAGCACCGGAAAGGGCTTTCCTGCTTTCGGCGGTTGCAGACTGAAATCGAGGCGCCAGACCTGCACCGGCGTTTGCGGAAGTTGGAGGCCGTTGATCGCGGGAAACCGCAGCGCGCTTCTGGAAACCAGCGTTCCTTCGGAAAGCGTGGGGTACCGGCTTTGCGGAGGTTCCGCCTGCCCGCGGACCCACCGATCCATGTTCTCGATCATGGCGCGCCAGAAGAAGCGCACGGGCAGCGGCGACTGCACGTTCTGGGAGGCGAGGGCCCCCTCCCCCTTGGTCGGTGGGAAGCCCCGCGTGAAATGCTGCAGACCGGTAAAGAAATAGATCTTCACTTCCGGTGAAATCGCGGCATCCGATTTGCCATCTGGCAGCGTGTGGATCAGCGACGCTGCCCGCCCCCAGTACTCGTACGAAGTGTGGGAGAGGAAGATCTTCGGGACCACGTGGCCGGCCCGGGCGCGGTCGAGAAGGCCGGCCTTGGTGCCCGACTCGGGATCGGTCGAGGGCGTATCCGTGAAGGGAAAGACGTCGGTCGGGAAGAAGACCGAAGACGTCGGCTGCGAATCCCGCGAGGGCTGGGCGAAGCGGTGATTGAAGCTGCCTCGCCCCGCGCCTGCGACGTGAGCGAGCACACCGTCGAGGGCCATGCGGCCCTGCTCGTCGGCGTTGAAGCCTTCGTAGAGCATCTGGCGAAGGAAGCGGCCGTTTTGCGAAATGCCTTCGCCATACACCCGGGCAGCGGGCATCAGCGCTCTTGCATCGTGCTTGGCATAGGCCGCGAAGTCCCGCACGGCGGCGAATCCCAGTCCCGCGACGACGGGGTCCGCGGCGACGAAGACGTATTCGTACAGCTTTCCCGGCTGGAAGCCGCCGTCGAGCACGATGTAGCGATCGCTCGGGACCGGCTTGCCGTCGACCATCCGGGCGAACCGCCACTTCGACCTGGGAATGACGGTCCGCTTGGAGGCGGCGGAATCGCGCACGGTCAGCACGTTCCGCGAATCGGATGGCGAAGCCACTGCGTATTCGGAACCTCCGAGGTTCCCGAGGATCAGGTGCCCGAGCGGGACATCGTCCATCACCTTCGACGGCATCACGTCGCCGCGCACGAGCCCGGTGATGGTCTTGCCGTGATCCTTGGCGACGGGCGCATCCAGGCGGAGCGCGGATTCCCCGACCGCGTCCCATTGCCATCCCAGCGCCGCCACGGTGTAGCCGTGTTCCAGGAACCAGGCATCGCCGAGGTCTTTGTTCGGATCCTGATCGCCGCCGTCTACCAATCCGAGGATGCGGGCGCTCCCGCGGTTCGGCACCTCGAGCAACATCGAGCCGTTGCCGAGCTTCGCTTCCACCGGCTGGACGACGACCAGGTTCGAGGAGAAGGCAACCTTCCCGTCTTTCAGGTTCGCGGCTTTGTCGAGGTCGACGATGGCCCGGTTCCGCGGATTCGACACGTCGACGCTGAAGAAAACGCGACCGGTGATGCGTTCGTAGGCGCCGGCCTTGCCGAAGGCCCGCCCGCTCGCCACCGGTACCCGGGAGGTGACCTCCACCCGAACGACTTCTGCCCGCAGTTCCGAGGCGAACAGCGCCGAGACGAGCAGCGCGCTCGGCAAGCTGGCGATGCGCCGGAGTCTGTACATGGTTCCTCCCTACGGAGGTCAGCGCGGGCGTGCGTCCGCGAATGCCGCGTTCCAGGTATCGCCCTGCCCTTCGGTGGCTGGAAAGTACCCCGCGCCGCTGCTGACGACGCAGCTGTAGCGCGCCAGCCGACCGCGATTCTTGCCCGGATTCGCGGGGCGGAACTTGATGCTCCCGCCCATCCCCCACCGCCTCACGGCCTCGGCCTCGGCTTCTTTCCGGGTCATGTCCTTCATGGCGGCCCACTCTACCCGATCCGCGTACCGCTCGGGGCGCGCTCAGGCGGCGGCGCGCTCCGGCTCGGGATAGACCGCCTTCTGTGGAGTCGAGATCTCGATGACGCGGGTCTTCGCCAGCACCCTCATTACCTGCCAGGTGGGATCGATCTCGAACCAGCGCGCGGCGAAGTTCGGGCTCATGCCGTACTTGTGGTGATTGTTCTGGAAGAGCTCGCCCATGGTGAGGACGTCGAAGGGAAGCGTGTTGCGCGACTGGTCGCCGTTATCGAAGCTCTGGTAACCGTATTTGTGTCCACCCCAGTTGACGATCGCGCCGTGCACCGGGCCCAGCACCCACTGCACCGGCAGCAGCGCCCACTGCCAGGCGTGGGTGGCGAAGAGGAAATACGGCACCGAGTAGAGCGCGCCCCAGGCGATCCGCATCGCCCACGATTGCGAGAGCGTCTCGTCGATCAGCTTCCATTCCGGATAGCCGCCGAGGAACCGGGCCTCGGGCTCCTCGCGGCGGTAGGCGTATGCGTCGTACCGATGCTTGGTGTGCAGCATCATCCGCAGCGCGTTGCGGAAGTTCCACGGCGAGTGCGGGTCGCGATCGGTGTCCGAGAAGGCGTGGTGCTGCCGGTGGAGGATGGCGTAGCCGCGCGGCGAGAGGTACGAGGGCCCCTGCACCAGGTAGGTGAGCAAGTGGAGCGTGCGCTCGGTGCGCGGGCTCATCGTGTACATGCGATGAGCCGCGTACCGATGCTGGAAGAAGCTCTGGAAGAAGACGCTGGCGATCCAATGCGCGGCGAAGATCGCGTAGATCATTTGGAGTCCTGGGGAAAGTTGGGACTCGCAGTATGCAGGGCGTGTGTCACGGCCGGGTCATGACGCGGCGCGGCAAGGCGCCGCGGCCCTACCTTCGGCCACCACGATCAGTCGCCTTCACCCGAAGGTGAACGAATACCCCTCCACACCCGGATCGAGGAACTCGATCTCGAACGTCCGGCCGGCGATGGGCTTCGCTTGCCGGATCAGCTGGTACAGACGCTGTTCGCGGGCGACGCCGTTCCCCTGCTCGTCGACATCGCCGCCGTGGGCCGCTTCTGGTGGCCGTCCGTCGATACGGACGCGAAATCGGATGGAGCTCCCTCGCGACGCCGGACCCATGACGAGGTGCAGATCGCGAGCGTGGAAACGGTACGAGATCCGCCCACCGGCTTCGTTCAGCCGGACAGCTTCCTTCCCGACCGTCCAATCGCCGGAAAGGGCCCACTGGTTCAGCCTGAACTTTTCGGGGGCGGCGTAGACCCGGCGCCCCAATTTTGCCCCGCCCGTCGAGGCGAAGTTCTCGGACCGCTCGAAACCCAGGTAGTTTTCCGGAGAGCGCAGGTTGCCCCAATCGGCCGCCGCTTCGATCCCGCGGCCATCGACCGAAACCAGGTCTTTGGGGACGTCGGCGCTCCCGGCCTCGCGCAGGAGCTGCTGGATGATCGTCTCCGCCTGGTCGTAGCCACCCTCGCCCATCTGCTGGTGCCGGATCCGTCCTTGCGCATCGATGAGGTAGAGCGCCGGCCAGTAATGGTTGTCGAAGGCGCGCCAGATGACATTGTCGTTGTCGATGACGATCGGATACTCGACCTTCAATTCCTTCGCGGAACGACGGACGTTGTCGAGGTTGCGCTCGAACGAGAACTCGGGTGCGTGGACGCCGATCACCACCAACCCGTTGTTCTTGTACTTGTCGGCCCACGCCCGGACATGAGGCATGGTGCGAAGCCAATTGATGCAGGTGAAGGTCCACACGTCGACGAGCACGACGTGTCCGCGCAAGCCTGCCGCGGTGAGAGGCTCCGAATTGAGCCATTGGGTTGCTTCACCGAGGGAAGACAGCTCGGTAGGAGCCCGTGATGAAGCCGCCTGGGAGGTCATCGCTCGTGCCATCCTCTCGCTCCGGACCGCGGCCTCGACCGACGCGCCGATTGCGGTCGCAATCGTCGCGATGAGCAGAATGCGTCCTGTTTTCTTCATGCCGACTGACCGTCCGCGTCGAGGAGAGTGTCGCATCGGGGTTCGCCTTTGGCGAGGCCCAGGCGCGCCGTCGCCGCGGTGCCGAGAAAAGTTCGCCGATCGAGCTTGATCTCTTCGGACATGAGCCATCCTAGCCTGGCAGGAAATTGATCAGTTACCCTTCCCTCGCGGTCCTGGCGTTGTCGGCCAGCGTGAGCGCGAGCCGCATCTCCTCGAGATCGAGCTCCTCCTCGAGGTGCCGCAGGACCTCGTCGTCGATGACCTGCTCGTCGCGCAGCCGCACCACGGCCCTGCGGCGAGCCCGTAGCAATTCCTCTTCGGCGTGCTTGTCCTGGAGCGATTCGCGGTGGCCGGCGCCGTCGCCACCCTGCGCCAGCGTCAGCTCGAAGGTGCTGCGGGCCACATAGCGCCTCCGCACGCGATCCACCACCTGCTTCGGTATTCCTTCCCGTTCCAGCGCGAGGAGCCGCGCGTCGCCCGCCGCCAGCATCTCGCGGCGGGCGAGGTTCTCTTCCGACTCGTGGGACCGATCCTGTGGCACTTTGAAAAAACGGACGAGGGGTCCCAGCGTCAGCCCCTGCAGGATCAATGTGGAAAGGATCACGGTGAAGGTGATCGCGAGGATCAGGTCGCGTCCGGGGAACGGCGCTCCCGATGCGACCGTCTCGGGTACCGCCAGGGCGGTCACCAGCGAATCGCCCCCTCGCATGCCCATCCAGGCGAGCAGCGTGAGCGCTGCGAGTGGCGGACGCTGCTCGGTGGACCGGACGCGCTTGCTCAGGAAATGGGGCAGATACGCGCCGGGGTAGATCCACACGAAACGGACGACGACGAGAACAGCGGTCATGACCAGGGTCATGCGCAACAGCGCCGACGACGATGGTCCCGCGGGATCGCGGAAGATGTGACCGACCTGCGTGCCGATGATGACGAAGACCAGGCTGTCGAGGATGAACTCGACCAGGTCGTACGAGAGGTTCGCCTGGATGCGGGTGCGAGCGGAGACGAGGAGCGGCGACGATCTTCGCAAGAGGATGCCCGCCACCACGACCGAGAGCACGCCCGAGCAGTGCAGCGCCTCGGCGGGGAGATAGGCGACGAAGGGGGTGAGGAGGAAGACGACGTTCTCGAGGACCGGATCGCGCAGGTGTTGCCGAGTCCAGCGGACGACACGGTAGACCAGGTACCCGACCACGGCGCCGCCTGCGCCGACGATCACGAATTGCGGAACGGCGCGCGCAAGCGAGAACGAACCCGTCACGGTCGCGGCCACCGCCTGGCGGTAGAGGATGAAGGCGGTGGTGTCGTTCAGCAGCGTCTCTCCCTCGATGATGGTGATGGACCTT
>Ga0209474_10000111_pt1 | contig 94742 bp, 81 predicted proteins | sample GraSoiAngelo_145_FD_185902 | JGI IMG/M metagenome (GOLD analysis project Ga0209474, IMG submission 185902) | Grasslands soil microbial communities from the Angelo Coastal Reserve, California, USA - 14_1009_05_20cm (SPAdes) (version 2) | ecosystem: Environmental > Terrestrial > Soil > Grasslands...
CAGATCACGACGGTTCGCGCGCTGATCGTCGCGCTGATCGCCGCGGCGATCGGCGAGCCGCCGGCGCCGGCGTTCGCCGTCGGCGCCGTCGTGGCCAGCGCCGCCGCAACGCTGCTCGACGGCGCAGACGGCTGGGCGGCGCGCCGCACGAACATGGCCAGCGCGTTCGGCGCGCGGTACGACATGGAAATCGACGCGCTGCTGATTCTGGCGCTCGCAATTCTCGTCTGGCAGTTCGGGAAGGCGGGCGCGTGGGTGATCGCGTCGGGTCTGCTGCGATACGCGTTCGTCGCGGCCGGATGGGCGTGGGAGTGGATGCGACGTCCGCTCGCGCCGACGCGTCGGGCGCGCGTCGTGTGTGTGATTCAGATCGCCGCGTTGATGATCGCGCTGCTGCCCGGCGTCGCGCCGCCTGCGAGCGCGCTCGTGTCTGCCGCCGGTCTCGCCGCGCTCACCTACTCGTTCGCGGTGGATACGATGAGGCTGTGGACATCGCGGGCCTGAAAGGCCCGCGCCACATGGCCTGATTTGTTCGAAAGCAGATAATACGAAACCGGAGATCGCCTTACACGGTTTCCGACTTGTCGACACGTCAGATGTTGAGCTGAAACACCATCGAATCAGACGACCGAGAGCCGATGCCCCAGCTTCTCTTTCTTGGTCCGCAGGTACCGTCGGGAGATTTCGGAGGCGTCGATCTCGAGCGGCACCATCTCGACGACCGGCAATCCGTGCTTCGTGACGCTGGCGAGCTTGCGCGGGTTGTTGCTCAGGAGGCGGATGGAGCGGACGCCGAGGTCGCGCAGAATCTGGACGCCGATTCCGTAGTCGCGCAGGTCCGGCTCGAACCCGAGGCGGACGTTCGCCTCGACCGTGTCGTACCCTTCGTCCTGCAGCGTGTACGCGCGAATCTTGTTCGCGAGGCCGATGCCGCGTCCCTCCTGATCCAGATAGACGACGACGCCGCGGCCGGCGGCGGCGATGCGCCGCAGCGCCGCCTCGAGCTGCTCGCCGCAGTCGCAGCGCGTGGAGTGAAACACGTCGCCGGTGAGGCAGGTCGAGTGCACGCGCGTGAGCACCGCTTCGCCGTTGCCGACCTCGCCGCGCACGAGCGCGACGTGCGTTTCCGTGTGATTCTCGTAGACGTAGATGCGGAACTGGCCGTACTCGGTCGGCAGCGGCGCCGCCGCCACGCGATGAACGCTCGCCGGCGCGCGAAGAGACGCCAAGGCCGCGCGCAAACGTGTTCTGATTGACTGGAACATGGGAAGGAGCCCGTCAAGCATCATAGTCTGGATCGCGCCGGCCGCCGCGGTTTTCCTCCTCAACGCGTCGCTGACTTTTATCAATGTCTGGCCGACCCCGGCCATTACCTGGCGCGGCGGCCTCTCGCTCGAATTCGCTGTCTGCGTGCTCGCGCTGTGTATTGCAGGATCGCGCAATCGTGTGCACTCGCGACGACTGATCGCCTGGATCAGCTCCGTGTGGGTGCTGCTCGTCCTCGGCCGCTACGCCGACGTGACCGCCCCGGCGCTGTACGGCCGCGACATCAATCTTTACTGGGACCTGCGATTCATCCCCGACGTCGTGTCGATGGTGACGCGCGTCGCGCCGCTGTGGCTCGTGCTCGCGGCGCTCGCCGGGATCGTGCTGTTCGTGGTGATCCTGTATGCGATCGTGCGCTGGGCGTGGCGCCGCGTGATCGACATGGCGGCAGCCGCCAATCGGCGGCGGACGCTCGCGGCGCTGGCGATGGCGGCCGTCGTCGTGTTCGTGGCGGCCCGCGTCAGCGGCCGCGGCGGCGCCGATTCGTCGTTTCCGACGCCGGTCGTCGAAACGTACGCTCGGCAGATCCGGCTGGTCGCCACGGCGATGGCGGCGCCGCGTTCGCTCGCGCCGAGCCCGCCGATGACGTCAGATCTGTCGCGCATCGCCGGCGCCGATATTCTGCTCATCTTCATCGAATCGTACGGCGCCGTCGCGTACGACCGGCCCGCATTCGCATCGGGCCTCGCGGCCGCCCGCGCGCGGTTCGAGGCCGCCATTCACGACGCGCATCGTGCGTCCGTGTCGGCGTTCGTCGAGTCGCCGACCTTCGGCGGCGGCTCGTGGCTCGCGCACATCAGCCTGCTGTCGGGCATCGAGGTTCGCGATCCCGACACGAATGCGTTGCTGATGACGCAGCGGCGCGACACGATGGCGAAGGCGTTCGCGAGGCGCGGCTACCGAACGGTGGCGTGGATGCCCGGAATGCGTCAGAGGTGGCCGGAAGGGCGCTTCTACGGCTTCGACGACATCTACGGCGCCGATCGCCTCGCGTATCGCGGTCCGGAATTCGGCTGGTTTGCCATCCCGGATCAGTACTCGCTCGATCGCCTCGACGCGTTCGAGGTGAACCGCCCGTCGCGCCAGCCGCTGTTCGTCTTCTTCCCCACCATCAGCACCCACTTCCCCTTCAGTCCGACGCCGCCCTATCAGCCCGACTGGCGCCGGATCACCGACCGACACCCCTACGACGGTCCCGACATCGTCCGCGCCTACGCACGCGAGCCGAACTGGACCGACTTCGGCCCCGGATACGTGGACGCGCTGTCGTACGACTTCACCTCGATCGCGGGCTACGTCGGCGCGCACGCGGATCGCGATACGGTCATGATCGTGCTCGGCGATCATCAGCCGCCGGCCGCCGTCAGCGGAGAACATGCATCGTGGGACGTGCCCGTGCACGTAATCGCCAGCCGGATGGCCGTACTCGATCGCCTCGTCGGTCACGGATTCCAGCGCGGCCTCACGCCGCGGCGTCCGTCGCTCGGACGCATGCACACTCTGTTGCCGATGCTTCTCGACGCGTTTGGCGACTCGCGGCCCTGAAAGTTGTGTAAGATGTCGTCCGTTTTCGTATTATCCAATCGCGTCGCCTCGGCCGAAGCAACCGCGTTTGCTTTTCACGCGGGCGCAATCGCGATGACCCGCAGCGGGCTGCCGCTGCCGCCGACGATCTTCAGCGGCGCGGCGATGACGATCGATCCGGTCGGCGGAAGCTGATCGAGATTACACAGGCTTGCGAGGCCGAACTTCCCTGCGCCGTGCATGATCGTGTGGTTCGGAAACGGCGGGTCGAAGGTGCCCGCCTGGCCCGCGTCGGTGCCGATCGTCTCGACGCCGACGCCGACGACGTCGCGATCGTGCGCGAGCATCCTCGACGCGCGCGGGTCGAATCCCGGGCTGTGCGGACCGTCGGCGGCCGCATTCACGAACGCCTTCGCGTCGGTCCTCTTGCTCCATCCGGTTCGCAACAGCAGCCACGCGCCGGCCGCGATGCGCCCGTGAGCCGCTTCCCACTCGTCGATGCGCGCCGGCGTCAGGAGAAAATCGGGGTTCGATGCCACGTCGGCGGTGACGTCGATGACGCACGCGGGGCCGACGAGCCGGCGGACCGGAATCGTGTCGCAGGCGTTGTCCGGCAGATCCTTGCCGGTGATCCAGTGGATCGGCGCGTCGAAGTGCGTGCCGGTGTGCTCGCCGAGGCGGATGGTGTTCCAGTACCACGCCGGCCCCTTCGCGTCGTAGCGCGAGATCGCTTCCATCGTCAGTCCCGGCGACGGCGCGAACATCGGCGGCAACCCGATGACCGGTGTCGCCGGACCGAGCGGCGCCGTCAGGTCGACGACCTTCAGCGTGCCGCGGCTCAAGCCCTCGACGACCTGCATCAACACGGTCGAAGTCATGATCCTCTCGCTTCGTCAATCACGTCGACGAGCGCCGCTCGAAACCGCTCGACCTCTTCGGGCGTGTTGTAGTGCACGAGCGACGCGCGCACGGCGCCGCCGGGCATGAGCCCGAGCCGCGCCATCAGGCGCGGCGAATACATGTGACCGCTGCGGACGCCGACGTCGCGCGCGGCAAGGCCGTCCGCCACGATCGACGATTCGATCCCGTCGACCGTGAAACACAGCGTCGGCACCCGCTCGTGCAGCCGCGAGCGATTGGTGACTCCATGCACGGTGACGCCAGGAATGCCCTGGAGCGCATCGAGCATCGCGCTCGAGAGCGTCCGCTCGTACTCGGCGACCAACGCCATCGCCGCACCGATCGATCCGCTTCCAAGCTGCTCGAGATACTCAATCGCGGCTTCCATGCCGGCGACGTTCTCGTATGCGTACGTACCCGCCTCGAGCTTGTCGGGTGTGACGTCGGGGATGAAGTCTTCGCGAAACGTCGGCAGGCGGTTGATCGCCTCGCGGCGGCACCATGCGAATCCCATGTGCGGAGCAAAGATTTTGTATCCGGAGCAGACGAGATAGTCGCAGTCGAATGCCCGGACGTCGACCGCGCCATGAGGCGCGTAGTGCACCGCGTCGAGGAACACCTCGGCGCCGACGGCGTGCGCGCGCCGGCCGACCTCCGCGACGTCGACGATCGTTCCGGTCGCGTTCGACGCGACGGTGCACGCGACCAGCCGCGTCCGGTCGCCGAGCACGGCATCGAGATCGGCGGGATGCAGCCGGCGGTCGGAGTCGCGGACGCGCCACCAGACGATTCGCGCGCCGACGCGCTCGAGCGCCAGCCACGTCGCGACATTCGCCTCGTGATCCAGCTCGCTGACGACGACCTCGGGCCGCGCCGCCAGCGTCTGGCCGACGGCGAGGCTGATCGCGCGGATGAACGACGTCGCGTTGAGGCCGAACGCGATCTCGTCGGCGCCGCGCGCGTTGACGAAGGTGGCGACGCGCGTGCGCGCGCGCGCGATCATGGCGTCGACTTCGCGCGAATGGCGGTACGGACCGCCGCGCTGCACGTTACGCGCGAGGAGATGATCGGTCACGGCGTCGACGACCGGCGACGGAACCTGCGCGCCCGCGGCGTTGTCGAAGAAGATGAAGCGGCCCGCGCGCGCGATCGCCGGGAACCGGCGCCGCACATCATCGATCGGAAACGCATCCACGGGCGGGGCGGCGTGCTGCTGCCGGACCCCCTCGTCGGTCGTCATGGCCGCCGCGCATGCTAGCACTAAAATAAAAGACCGTGCCCGCCCTCATCGAAGCGATCGGCGTCAAGCGCAAGATGTTCTTCGAGTACGAGAATGCGCCGTACCATTGCCTCGACGTCGAGGTCTCGAAGCCGACCGCGCGCGGCGGCCAGACGCTGGTCCGCATCAAGATGAGGAATCTGCTCACGCGGGCGGTGTTCGACCGCACGTTCAAGGCCAGCGACAAATTCGCCGAGCCCGATCTCGTCACCGTGGCCGCGTCGTACTTGTATGCCGACGGCGACGGCTTTCACTTCATGGATCAGGAGAGCTTCGAGACGCTGACGCTCGGATCCGATCTCGTCGGCGACGACCGCCAGCTGCTCGTCGATAACCTGATCGTGCAGATCATGAAATACAACGGCAACCCGATCGGCCTTCAGCTCCCGCCACACGTGGAGTTGACGGTGGCGTCGACCGAACCGGGCGCGCGCGGCGACACAGCGGGCGCGGCGACGAAGGTCGCGGTGCTGGAGACCGGCCTCGAGATTCGGGTGCCCCTCTTCATCACGGAGGGCGAGAAGGTGAAAGTGCACACGGAAACGCGGGAATTCGCGGGAAGGGCATAGTGGGGCGATGAGCGTGCGAGCGACGGGCGTGACGATCATGTTGGCCGCGAGCCTGCTGGCCGCCTCCGATCCTCCGGTGACGATCGATATCACCGACTACGTCGAGATGCCGATCACCGGAAAGCTGGACGGCAAAGGACAGACCGACGGCATGCTCGCGCGCATCAACTCGCTCCGCGAGGAGCCCGGCGGCGCGACGCGATTCTTCGTGAACGATCTCAACGGACCGCTCTACATTCTCGACAAAGCGACGACGAAGCTCTCCGTCTATCTCGACTTCAACGGCCGCGAGGGCCATCACGGTCTGTTCCGCAGGTTCGCCTACGAGGTCGGCTACGCGAACGGCCTGAACAGCATTCAATTCGATCCCGACTACCGCGCGAACGGGAAGTTCTACACGGTCCACATCGAGGATCCTGCGCTGGCCGGCTCGAGCGTCCCCGACAACACGAACCTGCCGGCGCTGAACCTCGCGGGGTACGCGCCGACCACGCCCATCCCGACGCCGGGACCGATCCAGCGCGAAGGCGTGCTCATCGAATGGACCGACACGAGTCCGTCGAATGCGACGTTCGAAGGCACGGCGCGCGAGCTGATGCGCGTGCCGCTCAACACGCGGATCCACACGCTGGCCGACTTGAGCTTCAACCCGTCGGCGCGCCGCGGCGACAGCGAGTGGCGCGTGCTCTACATCGGATGCGGCGACGGCGGATCGGGCGAAGCCAAGAGCAGCATCCGCATGAACCCGCAGCGCCTCGACACGCTCGTCGGAAAAATCCTGCGGATCGTTCCGGACCCGGCGGACCATCAGTCGTCGAGCGTTCTCAGCGAGAACGGCCGCTACCGCATTCCGAACGACAACCCGTTCGTGTCGACCGCCGGCGCGCGCAAGGAGGTCTGGGCGCTCGGCCTGCGCAATCCGCATCGCCTCACCTGGGCGGACGGCCATCTGATCGCGAACTCCATCGGCCTGCACACGTGGGAGACGGTCAACATCATTCAGAAGGGCGCGAACTACGGCTACTCACTGCGCGAAGGCAACGAGGCGCTGCAGTTCGACAATCACACCACCGCGCTGCCCGAGGCCGACAGGATCCCGGTTCAGGTCACCGATACCGTGACCGCCGGCACGGTCGTGCCGACGTACCCCGTCATTCAATATCCGCACAAACCGGGCGGCGGCGACGCCGTCGGCACCGGCCTCGTCTATCGCGGCAGCATGATTCCCGCGCTTCGCGACAAGTACGTCTTCACCGACATCTCGACGGGCCACATCTGGTACGCCGACTTCAACGAGATGCTCGCCGCCGACGACGGCAATCCGCGCACGATGGCGACGATGCACGAGGTGAAGATCCGGTGGAAGGGACAGGTCTACGACACGATGTTCCCGATCGTCGAGAGCGCCTACCACGCGCGCGGCGGCCAGAAGGCGCGCCTGCCGGGCCTCGCGCTCGTGTCCGGCGAAGGCCGGGCCGACACCCACGTCGCGACCGACGCGTCCGGTGAGCTCTACGTACTTACGAAAAGCGACGGCGTCATTCGGATGGTCTCGCGTCCAAGGTGAGCGTTTTCCGCACGCAGCTTTCCGACGATCGTCGCAGGAACATCCATTGCAGCGAGCCTCCGCCGATAGCAGCTGCTCGTAGACGCGCGTCACACGGATTCGATCCGGCTGCATCCGCGGTGTGTACCGCGAAATTTTTACCGTCGCAAAACCTGACATGCCTATGACTGAGGAGCGTTTTGGCAGTCGCCTGCGGCGCGAACGCGAGCGCCGACACATCGCCCTGTCGTCGATTTCGGCCAACACGAAAATCAGCGTGGCGTTGTTCGAGGGGCTGGAACGCGACGACGTCTCCAGGTGGCCGTCGGGCATTTTCCGGCGCGCCTTCATCCGCGCGTACGCGGAGGGCATCGGGCTCGACCCCGACGCCGTCACGCGCGAGTTCAACCAGCGCTTTCCCGATCCGGAGCTCGCAGCCGCCTCGGCTCCCGAGGTGAAGGCCGCGACCACGGCCCACGCCAATACCGTGCTTCGGCTGACACTGGCGGATGGGGGGACGCCGTTCATCAGGGGACGGGTCATTCCCGATATGCGCCGCCGATGGGCGGCGGTCGCGTCGGATGCGTGCGTCGCCTTTGCCATCGCGGTCCTGGTGTTCCTGGCGTCGGGAAAGTTCTGGGCGCCGCTCAGCGTCACGGCGCTTGGGTACTATCTCGGCGGCATCCTGCTGCTCGGCAATACGCCGGGCGTCTGTTTGTGGGGACGCGCGTCCGAAGAGACGGCCGTCGCCGTGGCAGGCACGAAGGTGCCGCGCTGGGTCCGCCTCATAACTGCTCGTCTTTCGTCTCGGGTGTCCGCGAGTAGCCCAATGATCGACAGGACGGCGGCCGACAGGTAGTAGCCGATCATCGCTGCTGCCCGGCCAGAACCGCGCGGAACATCGCCTCGTCGATGTCCACTTCGAGCTTGTATCCCTCCGGATCGATGAACGGATGTGTCCCTGCGGCGTCGTGATGAGAAACTCCGCGAGGCTCTTCGTGCCGACGTAATAAATGTTGCCGATCACCTTGTGCGGCGGGAACGGCGTCGTCATGTCGTCGGGGCCGCCGACGTTGCGCTGAAACAGCGAGAGCTGCGTGAACGTGTGGCCGCGGACCGTAATCGTCGGCCCGGGCTGCTGATTTCCTCGCGCGCGGCCGCCCTGGCATGCGCGATCGCGGCGGCCGATACGACGAGCGCCGCCAATACCGCGTGAGATACTGGCGCCATGCACGCAGTCAGTCGTTTTCCCACCCCGGACCTCGCAACGCTGCCAGAGGATATCCGAAGCCGCATCCTCGCGGTACAGGAGAAGGCCGGATTCGTCCCGAACGTGTTCCTGGCCTGGGCGCATCGGCCCGACGAGTTCCGCGCGTTCTTCGCGTATCACGATGCGCTGATGGAGAAACCGGGCGGGCTGACCAAGGCCGAGCGGGAGATGATCGTCGTCGCGACGTCGAGCCTGAATCATTGCCACTACTGCGTCATCGCGCACGGCGCGATCCTGCGCATCAGAGCGAAGAAGCCGCGCGTCGCCGATCAGGTCGCGATCAACTATCGCAACGCGGATTTGACGCCCCGCGAGCGGGCGATGCTGGACTTCGCCGTGAAGGTCGCCGAGCGATCGCACGAGGTGAACGAGGAGGATTTCGCGGCGCTCAGGAGGCACGGGATGACCGACGACGACATCTGGGACATCGGGTGCATCACGGCGCTCTTCGCGCTGTCGAACCGCGTGGCGAATCTCCTGGCGCTGAAACCGAACGACGAGTTCTATACGATGGGACGGTAACGTCGCTGCGACTCAATCCATGTTCTCGCCGTCGATGATCGTGAGGCTGGCCGCCCCGTGCTCCGTGTCCATCGCGTGCGCCGTGCAGAGCCCGCAGGTTCTTGACCACCGAGGCACAGAGAGCCCAGAGCGCCTCCGTTCGGCGTCCACTCTGCGGGCTCTCCGGTTGAATCTCTGTGTCTCCGGATCTCTGGTCTCCGTGTCTCTGTGGTCAAGAACCTGCGGGCTGACTAATTCGAACGCAGCACGTTCAACGGATCGAGCCGTGAGGCGCGGTAGGCGGGGACGAGGCTCGCGACGAGGGCCACCAGCGCGAGCGCGCCGGCGACGGCGGCGAGCGTCAGCGGGTCGGAGGCGCTGACGCCGAAGACGAGCTTCTCGAGGATTCTCGCTGAACCAAGCGCCGCCACGGCGCCAGCCGCGATGCCGACGATCGCCGGCGTCATTCCTTCGACGACGACGAGGCGTACGACGTCGGCCGTCCCGGCGCCGAGCGCCGTCCGGATGCCGATTTCGTGGCTGCGGCCGCGCACGATGTACGAGAGCACGCTGTAAATGCCGACCGACGCGAGCACCAGCGCGACGGCGGCAAACATGCCGAGCAGGAGCGCGCTGAAGCGCTGCGACGTCAGCGTTTCGTCGACCACCGCTTCCATCGTGCGGATGTCTTCGACCGGTTCCTCGGGATCGATCGCTCGCACGATGCCGGCCGCCGATTGCGCGAGCGATGCCGGCGGAACCATTGTTCTGACCGCGAAGGACAGGCTCCCCCACGGCCGATCGTGCGTGTATTCGTACACGGCCGCACCGGCGGCCGCGGAAAGCTCGCCCTGCTTGACGTCGCCGACGATGCCGATGATCTCTTTGACCACGATCTTCGACTGAAGCGGCAGCGTGACGCGGCGGCCGATCGGGTCGGCGTCGCCCCACAGCAGCGCGGCCGCAGACCGGCTCACGAGCATCACCTCGGCGTCGCGATCCGCGACGTCGCGCCCGCGCAGCAGCGGGATGCGCATCGCTCGCAGATAGCCGGGCGTAATCTTGCGCACTTCGACCGTCGGCTGATCGCGCGGCAGCAGCTCGGCGTGGCCTTCGAGAACGATCGGCTGCACCGATCCGCCCTGCGCCGGAAGATCGTCGATTGCGCCGGCAGCTTCGACGCCCGGCAGCGCGCGAATCCGCTGCAGCGCCTGGTCGAAGAACGCGCTCTTCTGTGCCGGCGTCGAGTACCGCGTCTCGGGCAGCGACACGTGCATCGTCAGCACGTTGCGCGGGTCGTATCCGGCGTCGACGTGCCGAAGGGCGAGCAGGCTGCGAAGCATTACGCCTGCGCCCATCAGCAGCACGAGCGAGAGCGCCACCTCGCACACGACGAGCAGGCGGCGCGTGCGGACGCCGACGGCGCCCTCGTGACGGCCGCCCTCTTTCAGCGCGTCGTTGAGATCGGTCCGGCCGGCCCGAAGCGCGGGCAGAGCTCCGGCGAGGATGCCGGTGAGAATGGACGCTCCGGCGACGAACAGCAGCACGCGCACATCGATCGTGATCTCGTCGGCTCGCGGCACCTGTTTCGCGAGCAGGGCCGCGCCGGCGCGGAGCCCGACGCGCGCGAGGAACAGGCCGGCCGCGCCGCCGGCGGACGCGAGCACCAGCGATTCGACGAGTAGTTGTTGAAACACGCGGCCTCGCCCTGCGCCGAGCGCCGACCGGATCGCCAGCTCCTTACGACGCATGAGGCCGCGCGCGAACAGCAGATTCCCGACGTTCGCGCAGGCGATGAGCAAGACGAGCGCGACGGCGCCGAGCAGCATGACGAGCGACACCCGGATGTCGCCGACGATCAGCTCCTGCAGCGGAATCACGGTCGCGCCCCACCCCGCATTCGCCTGCGGGTACTCATGTTCGAGGCGCGTCGAGATGACGGTCATCTCGGACTGCGCCTGGCCGACGGTGATGCCGGGCTTCAACCGCGCGATGACCTGCGCGTTATGGTTCTCGCGGACTGCGCGCTCCTCGTCGGTGTACGCGAGCGGCACCCACAGGTCGCGAGCCGACGCGGCCCACGACGTCACCGAAAAGCGCGCCGGCATGACGCCGACGATCGTGTACGGCTCGCCATCGAGCTTCAGCGTTCGGCCGACGACGTCGGTGGCCGCGCCAAAACGGCTCTTCCAGAATCCGTCGCTCAGGATCACGACATGGCCGCGATCGGGAGCGTCCTCTTCGCGCAGGAATACACGGCCGAGCGCCGGCCGTGCGCGCACGACCTCGAAGAAATCGGTGCCGACGGCGCCTGCGACGACCGACTCCGCATCGCTGCCGCCGGTAAGCGCGAACTGCCGGAACCGATAGATCGCCATCCGCTCGAAGAGTCGTGCGTCGCGCTTCCAGTCGTAGAAATTCGCTGGCGAGACGGAAAATCTCTTCAATCCCGGGAACGTGCTCTGCGGTGGAATGTGAAACAGCCGCACGAGCCGGTCCGGTTCGTCGAACGGCAGCGGACGCAGCAGCACGGCGTTGACGATGCTGAAAATGGCGGTGTTGGCGCCGATGCCGATCGCGAGGACGGCCACGACCGCGATCAGAAAAGAAGGCGTGCGAACGAGCACCCTGAACGCGTAGCGAAGGTCGGCGGCGAGCGTGCGCAGCATGGAATCTCCCGGCAGTGGATCCCGAGCAACCAGTGAAAGCTTGGACGGAACGGGGCCGCGTCAGGTTTGCGGCAGCGCGTGACGCTCGATGAATTTCTCGACGGCCGCTTCGTCGATGTCGGTAAACATGAGCCCGACGCGATACCGGAACGGCCGCCCCTTGGCCGACTGTTCGCGCCGCGCCCACAAGAGCCGTCCCTGGCAGAAGCACGGCGCCTCGTCGGACAGCAGCGATACGGTGACGATGCGGCCCACCTCCGGCGAGGCAGCGCAGATAGCCTGTGCGCCGGTGACCGAGAGATCGACGAGCGCGGCGGGCTGCCGATCGATTTGAATCTTCGTTCGCGCCGGAAATTCGTGACGCTTCGCACGCTGCCCCGCCTGCTCCGATGGCGCCGGCGGCGGCGTCTCGAGCATCGCCGCAAGATCCACGTCGTGATCTTTCGGCCCGCGATCGCGCTCGAACAGCTGGAGCTCGAGCAGGCGAATCCGCTCGGTCGCCGCCAGGAGCCGCTCGGTGAGGCCAGGGTCGTCCTGCGACGCCGGCGCCGCCTGGCTCGTCGCGTCGAGGCGCGCGGCCAGCTCGTCCCGCTCTCGGATGGCGGCGTCGGCCCGCGCCTCGGCTTCTTCCAGCGCCTTCGTAGTCCGTGCTCGCTTCGCTTCGATCGCCTCGAGGCGCGATTCGACGGCAGCGTGCATCCCCTGAACGGTCTTCTTTGCCGCCTCGAGCATCGCGGCGAGGCGCTCGCTCTCAGCGACGGCCGCCGAGGCGCGATCTTCGGCCTCGGCGATGCGCGCGTCGGCGTCGGTGGAACGCACGCCGGCGTCTCTTGCGCGGGCATCGGCTTCGCTCGCACGCGCCTCCGCCTCGCCGGCCCGCGCGTCGAGCTCGCCGATTCGAGCTTCCATCGACGATGCGCGCGCGTCCGCGTCGGCGATTCGCCGTTCGGCAGCCTCAGCACGAGCGTCGGCGTCCCTGGTTCGCGCGTCGGCTTCCGCGATCCGCTGGTCCGCTTCGGCGGTCCGAGCATCTGCTTCGGACGTGCGCGCGCTCGATTCGGCCGCACGCGCGTCGGCTTCCTCAGCATGCGTCGCTGCTTTGGCCGCTTGCGCGTCGGCTTCAACCGCTCGCGCGTCGGCTTCGGCGGCACGTCCGCTCTCGTGCGCCGCACGCGCGTCGGCGTCGGCCGCGCGGGCGTGCGCCTCCTTCAATTGCTTCTCGGCTTCCGCGCGCTCGGCTTCGATGTCCGCCAATCGCGTGTCGACGGCGATCTGAGCCACGGCGGCTTCCTGCCGCGCCGATTCCGCCGCCGCCGCCATCGCATCGCGTTCGTTCGCGGCCTCCTCCGCGCGTTGTATGGCGGCGGCGTGCTGGCGTTCGAGATCCGCGTAGCGCCGTTCGAGCGCGTCGGTCGCCGCGCGTCGGTACTCGTCATCCGCGGCGCGCGAGTCCGACAGCTGCGCGAGGGCATCCGATTTCACCTGAAGCTCCGCTTCGAGCGCGACGGTGCGCTCGCGCTCGATTTGCAGCGTGAACTCCAGCTCCTCGATCTTGCGCGCATCGTCCTCGGCCTGGCGCACGTCGCCGGCAGACTGCTGCGCCGCCGCGAGCTGGCTTTCGAGCGCCGCGCGCGTCTCGGACAGCTGCGCGACCGCTTCACGCTGACGCGCGACGTCGGCGTCGAGCGCCGCGCTGCGCTCGCGCTCATGGCGGAGCGCGCGATCCATTTCTTCGAGTGCGTCGCGCGGACCGGCGCCCGCGGCCAGCGCCTGCTGAAGCGCCGCCTGCGCGCGCTCCAGCTCGCGCAGCGTGCGCGCGGCGGCCTCGCGCTCCTCGCCGAGCGTTCGCTGCTCGTCTTCGATTTCGTGGCGGAGCCGGGCGGAGGCCTTGCGCTCTCCCTCGAGCATCTTGCGCGCCTGGTCGAGATCGTGCTGCAGCGTCTGGATAGTGGAGCGCTCCGCTTCGAGCGCGCGCTGCGCGTCGGCGGCGGCTGCGGCCGCGCGATCCTGGGCATTCAGCTGTGCTTCGAGCGACGCGCGCGTCGCCGCCGCTTCGGCTTCCGCCGTCGCCACGCGCGCCAGCTCGAGCACGAGATTCTCGAGCGACGCGCGCGGGTCGGGATGCGCGAGCGCCCCCTCGAGCGCCGCGAGACGCGAGTCGAGCTCCGACCGCAGCGTGTCGAGCTCGCGCTGCGCGTTGGTCGCGAGATACTGTCTGACCAGTTGCGGCAAAGGTTCGGCTTTGGGCGGGGTGCGGCGATCGGTCATCGCGTGAGGCGGAACCAATTATAGTTTGTGGTTGTGTCTGCGCACGACAGCCCGTCCGGTCGAGACGCCGATCTGATCGCGGCCGCGCGAGCGGCGTCGGCGTGGGGTCGCGCGCGACGCTCGACGTGGACGAACCGACCGCTCGCGATTCCGTCGCCGCCGAGCGTCGTCGTCGCAGCTGCGGTGCCCGCGACCGTGCACATCGAGCCAGTGCCGCGAGCGACGACGGTGCCGAAGCCGCCACCGGCCGCTCCAATTCCACCGCAACCGTCTCTTGCCGGGCGAGTCGCGGACGTCGGTCGATCCCTCGGGCCGTCGGCCGCGAAGTGGCTCGTGCGCGCTGCCGGTGTTGCCGCATTGGGCGGCGCCGCGTACGTCGGATTGCCGTACTTGTCGAAGGCGCTCCAGACGCGACCGAACCGGACGACGACGTCCGGATCGAAAAAGGGCGCCAAACCGGTCGCACCAGCGCGACCGGTCGGCACGCTCCACGTGGAGTCGACGCCTTCCGGTGCGCAGGTCATGGTCGATGGCAAACCGCGCGGCGTCTCTCCGGCGACGATCCCCGATCTGTCGCCTGGCCGGCACGAGATCGTGATCAGGAGCGTCGAAGGCACCGTGCGCCGAACCGTCTCGATCGCCGCTGGCGAGACGGCTGAAGTCAACGAGTCGATATTCTCCGGCTGGGTGGTCGTGTACGCGCCGTTCGAGGTGACGATCAGCGAAGGCGGGCGCGTCCTGCGGCCGGACGAGCGCAATCAGGTCATGCTGCCGCCCGGCGTTCACGAGCTTCGCGTGGCGAATCGGACGCTCGCGTACGAGTCGGGCCACCGCGTCGAGGTGAAGCCGGGCGAGGGTGCGACGCTCCGGATCACGCCGCCGCCCTCGACGCTCACCGTCACTGCAGCCGAAACCGCGGAAGTGTGGCTCGACAACGCCCGCATCGGCGACACGCCGGTGAGCGCCGCGCCGGTGCCGCTGGGCACGCACGAGCTCGTCGTCCGCCGCGCCGCCGGCGGCGAGCGCCGATACACGGTGACCATCGGCGCCGCGCCGTTCACGCTGAACGTCGATTTCCGGTAATCGACGAAACCTCGAAATTCATTTGCGGTCTTTGCGATCTCTGCGTTTCTGATCGCTGGTGTCGATCCAACCGCGCGCCGTTCGACCAATCTGCAGCGGGAAGGAACTTGGCAACCTGACGGCCTTGCGCTTGCGGACCGGAGATGCTGTGATCGGTCGCCGTGCCAGTGACCGACCCTCTGAACAACGTCCACGAGACGGTAAGCGCCGTTTACCTTTCCGATTCGCGCCGGGTGCTCGCGACGCTGATTCGCCTGCTCGGCGACTTCGATGCCGCCGAGGAAGCGCTGCACGAAGCGTTCAGGGCGGCGCTCGAACAATGGCCGCGCGAAGGGGTGCCGAAGAGTCCGCGCGCGTGGCTGGTCTCCACCGGACGCTTCAAGGCGATCGACGCGATGCGCCGCCGTGCCCGATTTGGCGCGCTCGAAGAAGCCGGCGACGCCGACATCGCGGTGATCGATACGGCGGCATGGGCCGACGAAGAGAGTGTCGAAGACGACCGCCTTCGTCTGATTTTCACCTGCTGCCATCCGGCGCTGGCGCCGGACGCGCAGATCGCGCTCACGCTGCGCGAGGTGTGCGGTCTGACGACGGAGGAGATTGCGCGCGCGTTTCTGACGCCGGCGCCGACGCTGGCTCAGCGAATCGTGCGCGCGAAAGGCAAAATCCGCGACGCGCGGATTCCGTACGAAGTGCCCGCACGCAGCGATCTGCCCGAGCGGCTCGACGCCGTGCTGCGCGTGATCTATCTCGTCTTCAACGAGGGATACGCGGCGTCCTCTGGCGCGACGCTGACGCGGCATGATGTGTCGGCTGAAGCGATTCGTCTGGGGCGGCTGCTCGTCGATCTGCTGCCCGAGCCCGAAGCGAAGGGCCTGCTGGCGTTGATGCTCCTGCACGATTCACGGCGCGCGGCGCGAACGTCGGCGTCCGGCGAGCTGATTCTGCTCGAAGAGCAGGATCGCGCGCTGTGGAACCGCGATCAGATTGGCGAGGGGATCCGGCTCGTCGAACAGGCGTTGTCGTCGCGGCGTTTCGGTCTGTACACAATTCAGGCGGCGATCGCAGCGGTGCACGCCGAGGCGCCGAGCGCCGACGCGACCGACTGGGCCGAGATCGTCGGGCTCTACGACGCGCTGCTCGGATTCGACGCGTCACCCGTCATCGAGCTGAATCGAGCGGTGGCGCTCGCGATGCGGGACGGCCCGGCCGCGGGCCTCGCGATCATCGACCGAATCCTGGCGCGCGGCGATCTCGCCGACTACCGTCTCGCCCACGCGGCGCGCGCCGAGTTGTGCCGGCGTCTTGGAAGAACCGCGGACGCCCGCGGCTCGTTCGAGCGCGCGCTCGCGCTGACGCGACAGGAACCGGAGCGGCGCTTTCTCGAACGTCGGATCGCCGGGCTCGGAGGCTGATCATGGGGACGTCAATGAAATACCTGTGCCTCGTGTACATGGAACCACAGAAACTGCACGCGGTGCCCGACAGCGAATGCGCCGCCTGCGGCGCCGGGATGCGGAGCCGCGGGGTGCTGATCGCGGCCGAAGCGCTTCAACCCGTCGACACCGCCACGACGGTGCGAGTGCGCAACGGGCGGGTGTCGGTGACCGACGGTCCGTTCGCGGAAACGAAGGAGCAGCTCGCAGGTTTTTATCTGATCGAAGCGAAGGACCTGAACGAGGCGATCCAGACGGCCGCGAAGATTCCGCCGGCGCGCGAAGGCAGCGTCGAGGTCCGGCCCGTCAGGGAACTGAATCCGTAACCGCGATCTCGGGTCGGAGGACGCCAGTGCTGAAGAAAATCGCGATCGTGAGGTAGACTCTCGCGCGTCAGGATGAAGAAGCCGATCGCGACCATCGGCGCCGCAACCAGCCTCGCCCTGCTGACGATCGGGATGGGCGCCGGCCTCGCGCAGGCGCAGCGCGGCGCGACGCCGCCGCGTGCTTCGGCGGTCGACCCCGCTTCCACGTACAACGGGCCGCGCACCCCCGACCGCAAGCCCGATCTGAATGGCATCTGGCAGGCTCTCGGCACCGCCCACTGGAACATCGAAGCCCATTCGGCGAGCGAGGGTGTTCCCGCGGGGTTCGGTGTCGTGGAAGGTGGCACCATCCCCTACCAGCCGTGGGCGCTGGCCAAGCGAAACGAGAACTTTCAGAACCGGCTCATGGCCGATCCGCTCAGGAAGTGCTACATGCCCGGCGTGCCGCGCGCCATGTATCTTCCGTTTCCCTTTGAAATCACGCAGACGCCGAACCACATCGGGATCGCGTACGAATTCGCTCACGCCACGCGTACGATCTTCCTGGACGGGACGGCGCACCTCGACGATCTGGACTTCTGGATGGGCGACGCGCGCGGAAAGTGGCAAGGCGACACGCTGGTCGTCGACACCGTGAGCCTGGGCGACAAGACCTGGTTCGACGGGGCAGGAAACTTCCACAGCGACGCGCTTAAGGTCGTCGAACGCTTCACGCCGATGGACGCGACCCACGTCAATTACGAGGCGACGATCGACGATGCCAAGGTGTTCACGCGACCGTGGAAATTGAGCATGATCATCTATCGGCGCCTCGAGAAGAACCTCGAACTGCTCGATTACGAGTGCGCGGAACACGTGTACGAGAAGCTGTTCAAGAAGCGAGGCGGTCAGCCATGAGGACGTCGATCACCATTGCGGGTCCGCTGCTTGCCGTTCTGTTTCTGCCTGGTGCCGGCGGCGCGCAGGATGGACGCGGCGCTCCGCCTGCGGGACGCGGCGTCGCGCCAAACGCGAACTATCCGCCCTACGCGCGCCCGGTCAGCGCATATTCGCCGCCGCGGACCGCCGACGGTCAGCCGGACATCTCCGGCCTTTACGTTGCCATCCCGCTGCCTCGCGGCATCGAGACGCCGCTGGTGCCGATGGCGAACCGCGCGCCGAACCGCGCGAACAGCGAGTTTTCCTACAGCCTCAACGAGCGTCCGAAGCTGCCTGAGGGAGCGATCGCGCGGCCGGTGGGTGTGGATCCGGCAGACGGCAAGATCCCGCTGACGCCCGAGGCGCTGGCCCGGCGCAAGGACATCATCGCGAACCAAGGAAAGATCGAGTACCTCGACGGTCGCGTCCTGTGCCTCGCCCCCGGCGTGCCGCGTACGACCATTTCGGCGCCGGTCGTCGGCTATCAAATCTTCCAGAAGCCCGGCTACGTGGTCATCTTCTACGAGCAGAACCACCTGTATCGGACGATCCCGCTCGACGGACGTCCGCCGCTCGATCCGAACATCCGCAAGGCCATGGGCGTGTCGCGCGGCCGTTGGGAAGGGAACGTCCTCGTCGTCGAAGTGACGAACTTCACCAACAATCTCAGTAACAACTGGGTGATCGGCGCGGTCTCCGCGACACCCGGCGTTCCCGCGGAATCGCTGACGACCGGTCACGGCATTCCCCACAGCGAACTGTATCGGGTGACCGAACGCTATACGCCAATCGACGCGAACACGATTCACTACGAAGCCAGAATCGACGATCCAAAGGTGTTCACCCAGCCGTGGACCATCGCGTACTACGCGTTCGCGCGCGCGCCGAAGAACTATGTGCCGGTCGAATATGCGTGCTTCGAAGGAAACGACAAGAATCTGCTGCTGATGACGAACACCGACATCAGCGGCATTCGCGTCGACGTGCCCTAGGAGTGAGGTCGATGGACAAGAAACGAACCGTCGCGGCGGCGAGTCTCTGGCTGATGGGGTTGACCGCGGCGGCCGGCGCGCACCATGCGTTTTCGGCCGAATTCGATCAGGACAAGCCGGTCGTGCTCGAGGGCGCGCTCACGAAAGCGGACTGGACGAATCCGCACGCGTGGATCTACATCGATGTCAAAGGTCCCGACGGCAAGGTCGTGAACTGGGCGATCGAGATGGGACCGCCCAACGCGCTGCTGCGTCGCGGCTGGAAGAAGAGCTCGATGCAGTACGGCGCGGTCATCAAGGTCGAGGGGTTCGCCGCGAAGAACGGCAAGGAGTTCGCGAACGCCACGAACATCACGCTGCCTGACGGCACGAAGATCTTCGCAGGCACCGACGAGCCTCTGAAGTAGCGCAGGCCTCAGAGGTCTGCCAACCGCAGCGGCAGCCGTGAGGGCTGCCCTAAGGCGTTACCGCAATCTGTAACTCAGCCCCGAAGAGCATCGTCCGGTCGTTGTCGCGAGCGGCCCATTTGAGCAGCGTCCGGACGTCCCGCTGAACGATACCGTCGAACGCCGTCCGCCCGTTCACCACGACCGTGATCGCCCGATTCAGATCGAATTGATCCGGCGACAGCAGCAGCGTGAGCGCCGCAACGCCTCTGCTCGTCGCGTCGATCCTGTTTCCGGTGCGAACCAGATCGACACGTCCGGATTCGCGCTGCCGCGGAAACATCGCGTCGGATTCGCCCGGCAGCACAGTCGGCGCGTACCGGCCGGACACGCGCACCGATTCGCCGCCGCGATCGACGGTGAGCAACAGAGGTCGCCCCGACGGATAGCCGCGAAGAAGTTCCGCGACGTCGGTGCCGGGAGATGCGGGTTGGTTGTTGATTGTGAGAACGATGTCTCCCGTTCGGAGGCCGATCTGCTCGGCGTTCGATCCGTTGACGACGCGATTGATGCGCGTGCCGCTCCCGCGGATTCCGAAGTCGAGGGCAGGACGCGTCAACATCCTGTTCACGTCGGGCATCGAACGCTCGTCTTTGGCTCCTGCCGCGGCCGTCGCCCGCTCCCGCTCGGCGCCGAGCCGTTCGATGACGACCCAATGCGCCCGGCTCGGGATGTTCGGCGGTCCGCTCTCCCAGCTCAGCGCGTCCGGCAGCGGCCGCCGTGGATGATCGGCCACGAACCGCTCGAACGAATCCTTGATCTCGGGCCACCACGACGTGTCGTGCGCCGCGGCGGGTTGCGGGCGATAGACGAGCTCGACGCCATGACTTTTCAAGTGCTCGACATACGGATCGACAACGCTGGTGGGATACATCGGATCGCGCCCGCCGTTGACGACGAACAGCGGCTTGTTCAGCAGGTTGTTGGGAAAGAGATCGCCGTCGGCTTCAGCCGTTTCGCTCTTCAGGACCATGATGAAGCCGTTGAGCGGCAGGAAGCTCGCGAACGGCGTCGTTTCCCGCATCGCCGTGTAATAGGCGCCGGTTCCGCCGTCGGAGACACCGGACAACACGACACGGTTCTCGTCGACGTTGTACGTCCGCTTCACCACATCGAGAATCGCACGAAGGTTGTCGATCTGGCGGCCGCTCCACCACGGTGCGTCTCTCCAGGCGTACGGCACGACGTAGATCTGTTCGGCGCCAGGCAGGCGGGCGTTCGATCCGGAGCGAGGCGACGTGTTGGCCTCGATGCGGCCGACGCCGCCATGGAGCTGGACGCGGACCTGGTATTTGCGTGCCGGGTCGTAGCTCTCCGGAACGTCGAGCGTGTAGAAGTACTCACCACCCTCGCTGCGATAGCTCCCCTGCACGACTCCTCGGCGCACGTCGCGCGAGTAGACGCGGCCCTGCCTGAGGCGAGCGAACGCCTCGTCGAATCCGACTCCGCTCGCGACGATCTGATCGGAGGCGTCGGCGGCTTCGCGCGCAGTACGAGCGTGAAAGAACGTCGAGAATGCGGCGGCATCGCCCGCAGCGGCCGGTCCGGACGCCTGATTGGCAGACAGCGCGACCGTGACAATCGCCACGAGAACCGACGCCAGGAACCGAATCATCAATCTACCTGCCCTACTTCGCCGCCGCCACCGCCACGTTCGGTTCGCCAAACCTGGCGGCGTCGATAGGAACATTCAGCTTCACATCGCTGAACTCGAAGTTGTCGCGGCCGTCCAGCCATGCGAACGTCCAGCGGAACGGGAACTTGATTCCATCGACATCACGGTAGTCAGAGTAGTCGACCTGCGTCGGGACGCGGCCGATCGGTGACCGGCCGTGACGCACCATTCGCACCAGCAGGCCTGACCGATCGTCGAAATAGAGCGTCGCCAGCGTGCCATTCGGGCCGTTCCCCTGAAGGACTGTCACGTCCCGATCCGCGATCGTCGCCGGCGGACCCACGCGCAGACTCGTGAGCGCCTGTTTGATCTGTGTTGGAAACGACAGCATCGCGTCCAGTCTCGCGCCGTCTCGCTCGCTTCCCGCGAGCTCGTACTTCCGCACGACGGCGAGCGGCGTGGCGATCCAGCCGGTTCGGCCATCGAACGTCCTGGCGCTGACGCCGCGATCTGGATATTCCGGGAAGCTGATGTGCGTCGCGCGCTTATCGGGCGTCTGAGCCGAAACTTCGACGACGCCGCCGCCGCCGAACCCGCGGTAGCCGACGCTCTTCCCCGTGGCGACAAAGCTGGCGACTCGCGCGACGTTCTGGGCTCCGCCTATCGCGCGCAGATATTTGTCGAGAACCTGATCGACCGACGCCACTCCCCGAGCCTGCGTGAGCACATCGTCGGATTCATCGGTCGGCGGGCCGTACACCGCATCCAGTGTCGGAGTGGTCACCGGTCGGTCGCGGCCGCGATGACACGTCCAGCAGGTGACGACCTGCCGTCCGTTGAAGTTGTCGCGGTTGATCGCGGTCACCATCTGCACCATGCGGCGTGCGGTCCTTTTTCTCGGGGTGTCGAGCGCCCAGTCGACGTGGTCGGTGCCGGCCGACGGATGACATCCGACGCAGTCGGAAGCGACCGCTGCCGACATGATGCCCATCGTCAGCAGGAAATCGTCGACGCCGATGCCTTTGAGCGCCTGAACGTTCTTGAACACGTCCTCCACCATCATCGGTTTCGTCGGCGCCGCCGCTTGGCGCTGGGCCAGGGCGCGGCGATCGATTCCGTTCGCCGCCGCGAGCACGATGATGACCACGGCAGCGATCGCTGGCCTCGATCCGAAAATCATTTGCGGACCCTCACTTGTCGCCGCTTTCCTTCGAAGTGTGGGAGATCAGCGAGGCGGCAGCGCGAAGCTCAGGATGAGATCGCCACCCCGACGTCCGCGATCACCACCGCCAGAGGCGACGGCTACGAACTCCTGGCCGTTGACGGCGTATACCGACGGCGACGAGAACACGCCCGATCCGGTGTTGAACTTCCAGAGCTCGTCGCCGGTCTTCGCATCGAACGCAAAGAAGTAGCCCGCGATGTTGCTGCCGGTACCGACGAAGACGACGTCACCCGCCGTTACGGCCGATCCGGCCTGGCCGAAGCCTTCGAAGATCTTGCGCCATTTCAATTCCCCGGTCGTCGGATCGTAGGCGGAGAAGTACCCCTTCGGTCCGCGTCCTGCGTTGAATGGCTGATCGATGGCGTTGACGTAAAGGAGACCCGTCCGCGGGCTGTAGGACAATGGGCTGTAGTTGGTGCCGCCGCCGGTGCCGGGAGCACTGATCTGGTTCGGCCGCCGTGGACTGAACACGGGTACGGGCTTGCTCTTGGCGAGTTGCTCCGCGGGGATCTCGAGCGGCTCGATGGGACAGACCGGCTCCATGGGCTTGCCGCTGGCCGTGAACGGAATCGGCTGTGACGGCCATGGCGACTCTCCCGCCCCCGCGCTGTCGGTCGGCACCGGCATCTCCTTGATTGGGTGCACCGGCTTTCCCGTCTCGCGATCGAGGATGTAGAGGAACCCGTTCTTGCTCGCCTCGGCCAGCGCCTTGACGCGCCGGCCGCGCACCTGCATGTCGAACAGGATCGGCGGCGCGCCCGAGTCGTAGTCCCACACGTCGTGGTGCGTCTGCTGGAAGTACCACTCGAGCCGACCCGTATCCAGCGTCAGCGCGACGATCGAGTCGGTGAAGAGATTCATGCCGGCACGCTTGCTGCTGTCACCGAACGGATTGCCGACCGCCGTGTAGAGCATCCCGAGCTCCGGATCAATCGCCGCCGTTTCCCAGATGCCGCCCCCATTGCGCTCCCCGCCAACCCAGGTCGGGCCCGCCACGTCCCAGCCCTGATCGTTCTCGTCCTGTGGAATGGTGTTGAAGTGCCAGAGCACCTTTCCCGTTTTCGCGTCCACCGCGAGCACGTGGCCGCCGGGGATATGGCTCTCGCTGCGTGTGCTCCCGATGTACAGAACGCCGTTGAAGTATTGCGGCGCCGTCGTGAACCAGTAGCCCATGCTGATCGCCGACCTGACGTCGGTGTAGCGCTGGTTCAGCACGTCGAGGATGACGCTGGCCTGGCCCTCCTTCCCGAACGCCGGAACAGGTTTGCCCGTCTTCGCGTCGAGCGCGAAGATGAACGACCCGCCGGCTGCGTACACGATGCCGTCGCCGTAGGTCACACCGCGGTTGCGGAACACATAGCCTTCGCGCGCGCCGCCACCGAGCTTGGCCGTGACGTCGTACGACCACAGCAGGTGGCCGTCGGCCGCGTCCACTGCGTACACGCTTCCGCGCGAATCGGTCACGTACATCGTGCCGTCGACGATGATGGGTGTCGTCTGATTGCTGACGCCGTCGATGACGCCGTGCTGGAAGAGCCAGCGTGGCACCAGCGACTTCACGTTGGAGCGGTTGATCTGATCGAGCGTCGAGTAACGCGAGCCGGCAAGATCCAGATTGTGAAGGGGCCAGTTGACCGTCGTCGCCAGCGTCCGCGTCCGGGCGGCGATATGAGGCGAGGTAGCAGAAAACGCGGCGACGCTCCCGATGGCAACGACGGCGACGGCGGTCGCCTGCCTCGATCCGAACCTCATTTGCGGACCCTCACTGTTTCCGCGGCTTCGCGCCGGCGTTGCCCGACGGCGACTGCTCGCGGAATTGCTCCAGGCGGCGCTGGAGCTTCTGATAGAACTCGGCGCCTTCGCCCGGGTACCAGTAGCTCCGATGGCACGCTTCACACGCCTTGTCGAGATTCTCGCCGACGTCCCACAGCTCGTCGACATCTTTTCTCTTGACGACGTCGATCGCTTCGAGCGCCACATTCCTGAGCGCCTCGACGCGTGCGTTCCATTCGACAGGATCGCGTTCGACTTTCGCGGTGATCTGTGCCGGCGACAATTCGACCGCATCCGGTCCGGCGCTGTCGTTCTCGTCTCCGGGCGGCGTGAACGGTCGACGAATCCTGAGCAGATCCGCGCTCTCCGCAAGAGAGACGGCACCGATGCGAATCTTGTCCCAGTCTTCTTCGGTCTTCGGCTCGACGTCGACAACCCCGTGCTTGGTGACGGAGGTACCGACAGCGTTGAAGATGTTATCGGCCACAGGATCGATCATGTACTTCATCAATTCCTTGACCGACACGACCGGCTCGAGGTCACCCCAGAGCGGAGCGGCCTGCGACGCAGCCGTCGTGTGCGCAGGAGTCGGCGTCGGCTTCGACGAGGAACATCCGGCGAGCGCGCCAAGGAGAACCAGCCCTGCGCACGCGGTGACACGGTGAGGTGTGCGAGCCGTATCCAATTCAGCTCCAGTCAGAGGGGCAACGACGATCAATCAGAACTGCCGAATGGCTCGAACTCTTCGAGGGAAATGCTTGTCGTCGATCGAGCGACGCATATCCCATCCTGTCTGCAACAGCGCTGACGCTCGTGCCGTTGATCTCGATCGAGATCGTTGTCTCGCTGCGATCGATGTCTGAGTACAACGACCCTGGCACGGGTCGATTGCGTGCCCAGCCGGGAATGCGCAGACTTTTCTTTTCCAGAAGCCGTCGCTGATCGCGACTTCGGAATAACGTTTCGGCCGTATCGGATAGTCAGCGATCGATGAATAGGCCGCGTCGGATATTCGTGGCGACGGACGTGTGTTCTGTGCCTTCGCAGCGGCGACATAGCTCATCGCACCAGCAGCGATCGGAGCAGCCTTCAGGAAATGACGCCGAGTGATATCGCGCATAGCTTTCCTACGTGCCGCAGCCCGGTAAACGGAAGGCGCCAATCTTCGTCGAATACGTCCCGACGCCTTTCTTCAGATAATCGCCCACGTACCAGATCGTGCAGTCGTCGTTCGGGTCCATGGCGGTCTGTGTGTAGTCCTCCCATCGCATCGCGTCCTGGGCGCTCTCTCCTTCGACGAGGACGGTTTCTCGCAGAGTGAGTACGCCTGGAGGATCGCCTGCCAGCCGGCCGGCGAACCGCTGGCCCGCAAAGTTTGGCGCGCCGCCGAACGAATAACCGATCGCGATGTTGCCCGCACGGTCCATCGCCGGACTTGCCATCCAGCGGAAGAATCTGTCGGGAGCGTAGGTCCCCTGCTGATGCAGAGTGACGTTGCGCTGTCTGTCGACTCGCAGCTCGTACCAGCGCACGCCGCCGCCGCCCGCGGCGGTATTGACTGAGTGCACGGCGACCACCGACTCCTGATCGCCAATCCGGCGATACACGGGCCGCGCCATGATCTTGTCGCCTTGCGAATCGAGGCGGCGATCGGTGCCTGGTTGCGGCACGCAGTTGGACAACTGCCCGTCACATAAATAGTGATACGGCGCGACGCGAACCTTCTGCGGACCGGTGACGTGCGTGTTGGCCGAACGCTTCCAGTCCACGTGAAGCTGCCACACGTCGACCGAGTCGGCTTCGAAGACGTTCTCGAGCTGTGTGCCTCCGGCTGCCATGATCACGTTCGGAGCGCCGGCGGGCGGAAGAGACTTTCCGTCGATGTCGGCGTTGTTCAGGAAGTTCACGTTCTCGATGACGAGGCACTGTTCCGACGCCGGTTCGCCCGCCAGCATCTTCGCCCGTTCAACGACGCACGCATGCTTCTCTGTGGCGATCTTCTCGGAAATCCGGTTGTCGCCGGTGCTCGTCGCGACGTAGTAGCCGTCGGGCCAGATTGCCGGACGCGGATAGTCGGGAAAGAGCGGCCGCAGGAATTCGTATCGGTAATAAGCCCCGAAAGGATCGGGACCGGTGCTCACGGCATAACAGATCGAGTACGGTCCTTGCGGTGCATCTTCGCCACGCTGCGCGGCGCCTCCCGCTCGCGGCGGCTGCGCGGACTGCGGCGAGGCTTCCGCCGGCGCAGGCGAAGGTTGAGAGAGCGGAGCGGCCGGTCCGGGTTGCCCAAGCCGCCCCGGAGGACTGACATAAGCGGCGTTTCCGCCTTTCCAGAGGCCGGGCTGGTCCGGTCTCGCCGGGCCGCGCGCGAAGATCGGCATCACGATCAGCCAGCGGTCGGCGATCTGGTCGTAGCGAACGACCGCGTCGCCATTGTTCCGCGCTTCGCACTGGCCGCCGAACCCTTTGAACACGTTGTTCGTCGGCACAGGACCATACAAGGCTCTGCCGGTCGTTCCGAACTGTTTGCCTTGCTTCGTGAAGATCGCCATGCGCGAGTTCACCGTTTGCACGATGTGATTCGGCCCGACAGCGAGGCTGTTGTCCGAGGGATTGCGCAGGCCGACCATGCCTTGCGGACCGGTGAATCCGGCGCCGAGACCGTCGAAGCTGGTAACGAGCGTGGCGGCGGGCTTCGTGCCGGGAGTCGTTTGCTCGACCGCCGCCGATCCTGACGGAGCGGCAATCGTGGGAGCGGCGGCACGCGGCGATTGACTCGGGACGAATGTCGCGATGTGCTCCGCGCGGATCTCGGTGAGGGTGAACACCGACTGCGCCGCCAACCACGAACAGACTGCGACGACCGAGACGACTCCGATCAAGATCGATGCATGACGCCGCCAGGCCACACCCGCAGTGAGCCCGCGATTGCCGGTGACGACGTGCGTGCCGGGAGCACGGGACAGCGGTGGTCGAACGTCGACTGCCGCGGTGCCGGCGACGCCGAGCACCACCGCGGTCGCGAATCGTGCAAGGAGTCGGCTCACGTCGCACCTCACATCACGTGTCGATACAATCGCCCGGCAAGCTTAACGGACATTTTCGGCACTGCGGAGATTTTCTTGTCGACGTAGAATGCGCCGCGATCGAACGGGAGGCGTCATTCATGCGTACGAACCATGTGTCGCTCATCGCGTTGCTCCTCTGCTTCACGGTTGCCGACGTCTTCGTCGCGCCCGCGTTCGTACAAGGGACCGGTCAGATCGAAGGCGTCGTCCGCGACGAACAGGGCGGCGTGCTGCCAGGCGCGACGCTTTCGCTGCGAAACGCAGACAGTGGTGTCACGCGGACCGTCACGAGCGAATCGGATGGACGGTACGTATAGCCGGCGTTGCTGCCGGGACGTTATGTACTGCGGACGGAATTATCGGGTTTCGCAGCGCAAGAAGTGAGAGACGCCGTCATCACGATCGGGCTGGAGCTGCGACGCGACTTCACGCTGAAGCTTCAAGCTGTGGCGGAAACCGTCACCGTCAGCGCCGATGCGCCGGTCGTCGATACCACCAGAGCCGAAGTTGCAGGCGTCGTCACGCGGCAGCAGATCGAGACATTACCGGCGCCTTCGAGCGCACGGCGATCGACGAGTTCTATACCGTGCCTTTGAGCAATACGATCGCGTCGTCGACCTTGTAGCTGTTATGGTCCGTACGTTCGCCCAGGATCAAGTCTTCAATCCGAACGACGCCGCGTCAATGGCCAACCTGAGGAACCCGATTCTATTCACCGCGACGAGCGCGCCGGTCACGACCGTCGATCCCTCGCGGTATTATGTGACGTTCGTGTTCGTGGCTTATTTGCCGGCCGGCTTGTTGTCTGGCGAGCTGGCGGCTCCGCCGAGAAACAGTCTGCGCCCGTCGGCTAGCACGAGATTCCGGCCCACGCCTTTATTGGTCCCGTCTTTCGCCTGATAGCCTTCAATGGTCATTTCCGTCCCGATGGCCAGCGTATGTTTCGTCACCCCTTGCTTGATGAGTTGGTTCGGGCTGCCTCCTTCGATCATCCAACTCACCACTGTGCCGCTCTCGTCTCTCACATCGAAGTGGAACCACGAGTGGGGATTGATCATTTCCCACTGCGTGAGAATTCCTCGAAACTTGAACGGCTTGTTGATGTCAAATTCCGCGGAAAATGCATGGTGTGCCATTACGGGCGCTGCGGCCAGCAACAGAGCGACGCCGACACCGACAACGGCTCGCCTCATGCGCATTGAAAGTCCCTCCTTATTTCGGGGATTTCTTTTTCGCGGCTTCCTCGGCGGCTCGCTTCTCCTCTGCCCGAGCGCCGGCCAGCGTGTTGTACAAGCCATAATTCCCTTCGTGACAGGCGTGCTCAAATATCGGACCTATCGTTTTCTTCCAAGGCACTTCTGCCGACCAGGATCTTGTCCACGTCGCAGGATCTTCGACCGTGAATTGATAGCGGATCGTGTCCTCGGCCACGCGCGTGAAGCGCTCGGTCAGACGCATGTTCTCGCTCGAACCCTGGAACGCGAACTTGTCGGTGAGATTCGTCGTTTCGACAACGAGCGTCTGGCCCTCCCAATGACCGCGGGAGCTTCCTGTCCACTGACGGACGTTTGGCGGCAGATGCGGACGTCCGTCGAGCGGAATGATGCGAGCATCGTGCAGCATCTCGGTAAGAATCATCACGTATCCGGGAGCCTGCATGATCTGGTAGTCGTTGTTGTAGGCCCCGCCTAGCATAGGTGGCCCATTGCGGTCCATCAGGATGCAACGCGCACTGAGCGGTTCGTTCTGTACGGAATCGTGGGGGCCGCCCCTGCTCTTTCGCGCCGCTGCACGCTCGGCGGCTCTTCGCTGTCCCTCCGCGGACAGTGGAGGAAGTCTTCCGTCTGCCGGGTCGACGATGAGCGATGTGCGCAGGTTCAAGGCCATCGTTCCCTGGCTTCGGTCCAGTCCGAACTGCGTAAAGTCATAGTGCACGTCGGCGACGGTGCCCGGCTCGGTCTGGTCGCTCTCCTCGAGGGCCGCGCGCTTGGCTAATTGGAGCGCTTCCTCGGGAGTGTAGAACTCCTTGGTGACGTTCTTCGGTCGCTCCAGAGGTGTATACGTCGCATTAGTCCAAATGCCCTGCAGATCCGGCTGCCCGTCTGGAGTGCGCGGCGCCGCGTAGGCCTTCGGCGGGCTTCCATTCGGTCTCGCGCCGGTCGCTCCCGCCTGGCCGGCCACCGGCGCCGTCGCCACGACGGCCGAAACGACGAGACCGCTCACCAAAGCGAGAAATCGATAATTCATCTGAATCTCCCTTTTCACCGCGTCACTTCCCCGGCTTCTTGCGGAGATGCCCGTACATCAACTCTTCGACAAATTCCACGCACCTGAATTCCATGATCTGGGCGTTCTTTTCCAATCGGCGGTAGAGGAGCATGCTGATCTTCCACGGTCGCGTGAACACGTTCGGATCCTCGATCGTCGCCTCATAGAGAAGATGGTCAGGGCTGGTGGCGGTGTATCGTTCGACCACGTGCAGCGCGTCGCTATGGAAATTTCCTGCGCGGTCGAACCAGGTCTTATCGTTGAAACCCGTGGTATCAACGACTAACGCGTCTCCGTCCCAGTGTCCGTTCGACCATCCCATCCAGCTGTCAGCAGGCGCTTCTTTGTGCTCATCCATGTAGATGGTGCGCACCGCGCCCCCGTACGTGTAGATCATCATGATGTACTTCGGGCCCTGAATGACCTGGAAGGGATAGGGCATGTAGTTCGCGCGCGGCACGCCGGGCAGATAGCACTTGATCTCCGGATCCAGCTCGAGCCGGTTCGCGTAGTTCTGTTGTTTTTTCGCCAGTGCCTCGGGTTTGTACGGAAGCGTCCCGCCCTCGATGATGCTCAGGCCGCCCGCGACCGCGTGGGCTGCACCCAGTTCGATCACCGGGCTCGGCGCGGCGGCATGAGCCTCGATATCCCAATAGGCCTCGTTGAGGGCCTGCCAGATGCCGTTGAAGTTGGGCTTGCCGTCGGCAGCGCGTGACGCACGATACGTTCGGGTCTGACCTGCAGCGGCGATCACCGCCAACGTCAGACCGAGACTCACGGTCAACGCGCGTCTGAGCCACTTTCTCATCGGATGCAGCTCTCCACCGGCCGGATCGGGTGACGGCCAGAGTCCGTGTCCGGAAGCCAGCCGGATCACGCTGTATCTAACGCTTCCTGAAGCGGCTCGTCAAGAAGATCGCGCAGGCGCCGAGTTCCTTTCAGGACGTTCGTGTCGTGAATCGAAGAGAGCCGATGACACCGAGCGCGAAGCGGGCTTCACAGTCGCGTTCGTATCTGCAATCGTCGCGCGTCGACATCGATCGGACGTGAGCTCGCTCGTGCGTCTGTCCTTTCTTGCGTCGGCCAGCCTGCCTCGGAGGTGCGCCTCACGCAAGAGCCGCAGGAGCACGAAGCGAACAGCCGCTTGAAGGAAAGTTCAACACCGTTCACGCGTTCAACTGGTGGAAGCCCGAAGTGATCCGGTGGCACGGCGCCGCCGGCATCCTGATCGTGCGACTGCGTGACGCCCACGTCAGACCATGTGGGCGATATCGGATCCGTGTGTGGGGTAGGCCCACAGCAGCTCCTTGAACCGATCGGCCGTCGTACCGGTGCGCATGCCCAGCGCGAACAGATTGATGGTCTCATCGGCGTGCGGCCCGAGCAGGTGCGCCCCGACGATCCTGCGGCTGTCCTGCTCGATCAGGACTTTGAACGCCGAACACTCTTCACCGAGGCGGCGCGACGAATACCAGGCCCTGGTGTCCTCGTGGTGCGTGACAAACCGGAGTCCCGCCGCCTGGGCGTCGGATTCTTGAAGCCCCACTCGCGCCAGCGGCGGCAGCGTGAAAACGACGCTCGGGATAGCGTCGTAGCTCGGCGTCGTGTGATTCCCCTCGAGCAGGTTCGTCGCCACGATGCGCCCCTCGTACGACGCCACCGGGGTCAACGCCGGGCCATCAGTCGCCGCGCAGTCGCCAGCCGCATAGACGATCGGATTCGAGACGCTTTGCAGATACTGATTCACGTGAATGCCGGCGCGCGAGGATTGAATGCCGCCCACATCGAGCGCGAGGTCGTCGACATCGGGTACACGGCCCGCACCGTGAACGACCAAATCGGCTTCAATCACCTCGGTTCCGCGCGGCCCGTCGATCGTCACGCGGTAACGGCCATCGACGGCGGCGATCGCCCGTGCCTCGGCCCCGAGCCGAACGTCCACGCCAAGCGCGCGCGTGCGGGCAATGAGGCGGTCCACCAGATCCGGATCGAATTCGACGAGCGGTCGTGTACCGCGATTGACGATGGTCACACGTACGCCGGCGCGTGCGGCAACGTGCGCAAACTCGAACGACACATAGCCGCCGCCGATGAAAACGATCGACGGTGGCAGCGAGGCCAGGTCCAGAAACTGATCGCTCGTGGCGACATGTTCGCGGCTCTCGAATGCGAGATCCGCGGGACGGGCGCCCGTCGCGACGACGATCGCACGCGCGGCGTTGAGCGTCGAATCGCCCACGCGGAGGTGAGTCGGACCGACGAAGCGCGCGCTTTCCTGAAACGCGGCAATCCCCGCTCGAGCCAGCTTCGCTTTGAGCGTCTCAGGACGCGGGTCGGTGAAGGTCCGTTTGAATCGGATCAGCTCGGCCCAGTCGATCGCGAAGGCTTCCGGCCGCACACCCTTCCCCGAAAGGAGACGAGCCGCGTCGACGGCGGCCGCAGCGCCGACCAGGACCTTCTTCGGGTCGCAGCCTCGCAGCGCGCACGTGCCGCCGAACGGACGTTTGTCGATCATCGCAACCGTCCAACCGGCGGCACGGCACCGCGATGCGACATTTTGCGCGGCCGTACCGGAGCCGATCACGATGAGATCGAACGTCTGGGCCATCTGAGCAGTCAGTTTGTCGCGACCGTCGCCAACAGGCCGATTTACGACTGACCGCCGAGACGAGCTTCGGCGATCGTGGGTTGAAACAGTTCGACCGGATTTCCGGATGGGTCATCGACGATGATCTGTTTTCCGCCAACGCCGGCTACGATCTGATTTCGAAAGTGTGCGCCGGCTGCACGAAGGCTGGCTACGGTCGTCTCGAGACTGGCGACTTCAATCGCGAATCGATTCCACCCGCCAGGAACCTGCCGAGTTCCATCCGGCATCGATTGTCCGCCGCCTGCCGCGGCATTCGGCGCGCTGAGCACGAGCCGCAGGTCGCCTCGCGACAGCATCGCGAATGCTGGCGCCGGATGCATGTCTTCGTGGAATCCGAGATGCTCGCAATAGAAGGCAATGGCCGCGTCAACGTCGTTGACGATGTAACGGACTTGTACAGTGGCCACTGGGCATCTCCTGCAGATGCGCGATCACGATCGGCGGGGAAGCCACTGCACTTCCAGATCTTGCTTCCCCTCGAGCGGCTTTATCTCCGGATCGCCGGTGAGAAGCGTCGAACGAAACTCGAGTGCCGTACCCACAGCAAAGGCTTCGGCGTATGCGATCGTATGGTTTGCCTTCAACTCGGCAGCACGTCGAACTCTCCGCCGCGTCGCATCCTTCACTGAAACGGGAAGCGTACCGCCCGCCGCCATCCGCCACAGCGACTCCGCGGCCTCGCGCCGCTCGACTCGAATCAAACGGTAGTACGCTTCACCCAGATTGATGATGGACGTGACGCATTCGGCGCGACCGCCATCGGCTTCGTCGAGCCAGCGCTGAACGGCCGCTGCGCCCGGTTCGTCCTGCAGCCACGCCAACCATGCAAATGCATCAAGACAGATCCTAGCGCTTCGCCTCACGCCGGTGCTCCGCAAGATGCTGCCTCAACGCGTCGGTGCCCTTCGCAGAGCCACGCAGCGATCGCCATCCTGCGCGACGGGCCGAAGTCCGTCCTCGCGTGAGCGGCGACAGAACCAAGCCCGCGTCGGTGTCCTCCACCTGAAGGCGCATGCCGGCCGTCAGGCGGTGCTTGTCTCGGAGATGGCGGGGTATGACGACCTGACCTTTGGAAGAGACTATTGTCGTCGACATCAAGTCATCTTACCGCGTCAGGTAAGACAAGACCGGACCGAGCGCGCCGGTTCGCGGTGTACGGCGGAGAACGCCGTCGAAATTCAGGCGGTCGTGGGCTGATCACGGTGTGCGTGCGTCGGCAGAACGCGCCGCCAGACGTAGGGCAAAGTGGGTCTTCCACGTCGCTCGTTCATTCGCAACTGGCTAATCCAAGTGGCGACGGCACGCCGAGGCCGGCGAGGCCACCAAACGTTTTTCGGATTGGCACCCGCGCACGGTAGAGCGGCCACATCGCGAGCATTCGGCGGTATCGTGTGGCCGTGCCGTTCTTCTCGGTGGTGATCGGGGCCTTGAACGCAGCAGCCACTCTTCCGGCCACCATCGCCGCACTGCATGAGCAGACCTTCACGGACTGGGAGGCCATCGTCGTCGACGACGGGTCTGCCGACGATACTCCGGGAATCGTGCGGCGGTATGCCGGTGCCGACCCGCGCATCCGGCTTCTGCACGCGTCATCGCGCGGCGTTTCTGCCGCGCGGAACGATGGAATAGCGGCGGCCGCCGGAGCGTGGTTGCTGTTCCTCGACGCCGACGACACGATTTTCCCCGACGCCCTCGATGCCTGGCATCGGGCGATAGAAGCGGAGGCGGACGTCGACGCGTGGTGCGGCGGCTGGGTGCGCGTGGCGCCGGGTGGCGATGTCGTGACGCACGAACAGTGGCCGATTACGCCCGACATGTTTCCGGTACTCGCTCGTTTGTCCGCATTCCCCATTCACAGCTGCGTCGTTCGGCGTTCCATCGTGTTCAGGTCCGGAGGGTTCGATGTCGGATACATCACCTGCGAGGACTGGGACCTCTGGCAGCGACTTGCCAGGGCAGGCGCCCGGTTCGGCACGATTGCCAGCGATGTGGCGCGCTACCACATGCGGCCTCGCTCGGCGTCGCTCGCGGCGCGGCAGATGCTTGTCGATGGACTCCGCGTGATCACGACGGGGCATTCAGCGGATCCCCGTGTGACATCTCCCGTTGAGCAATACGCGAACGGTATGCCGGAGGGCGCCGCGCCCGCGGTTCGCTTCGGATATCTGTGCTGGCCGGCGGGGCTGCTGCTCGGTGACGGCGCCGACGCGCGATCGCTCTTCGATCTCATGGCAGGCGAACGGGCGGCCGACATCGATCCCAGCGTCGTCGCTGACGCAATCTTCCGATCGGCGACCCTCCGACGCTGCGCCGGTCCTTCTGCCTGGGGCGACCTCTGGCCGGCAATCGCGCCGAAGCTTTCCCGGTTCCTCCGGACACTCGAGGAGCGAACCGGCGCCCGGCTGCTGGCGCGACGCGTGTTCGTGGCTCTCGCACGATCGATCTTCGAGCACCTTCCCGAAGCGTCACCGCTGACCTGCGTCGGTCTGACGCAGCTGCACACCGTCGACATACGAACGCCGATGCAATCGCTGCGTTTGCCGCGCCACGTCGAGCGCGTGATCGTCCGCGTCCGGGCCGGCGCGGCGATTATCGGATTTCTCGAACTGCCTTCATGTGATGGTTCGCTCGACGCGGCGGTCGTTCGGGACGCCATTGCGCACGAGTTCGGGTGGTCGCTTCTTCGTGGCGTTCTCGAGGCCACCGTGTACGACCAGGTCGGCCGCCGCCCCGCGCGGGACGGGATGGAGGCCGTTCGAAACGGCGTTGGCCCGAGCGCCGTGCCAGAGGATGAGCAGGAATGGGCCGCTCGACGTCATGACGCGATCGGTTGGACCGTTTTCCTGCACGAGATCTGGGACCATCCCGATTGGCCCGCGAAGGCCTTCTACGATCCTGACTGGCCGTCGTCGGAAGGAGCGGGAGCGGAGCTGCGCGGTGACTGGATCAGCGTGGACGTTCTCGACCCAATCGCTGACACTCTCAGCGCGGAGAGTGCCGTCAACGCGGAGCTGTGTGCCGGAGGCGTCCCGGTGTGCTGCGCGCGCGTGCCGGTCGACGAAGGAGTGATTCGTGGTTCGCGGGTCCGTGCACTGTTGATGGCTGCCGCTGGCATGGAGCTTCTGCATGTCGCGGTTCGTGAGGCGCTCATCGGCGCGCCGGAGAACGCGGGCAGCCTTCGCGAGCGTCTCTCGCGGCGGCGAGCATTGAACGTGGCGGCCGGCACCTCAGCCCCGCCGTTCGCCGGTGCGGCTCCCTCTGCCTCGGCGTGCATCGCATCGATCCGTGCGCGGGACCGCGGAGTTGCAATTGTCGCCGCCCGAAGGCTTGGTTTCCCCGGCTCGCCGGCGTCGCGGCGGGTGGATCTTCCATCGCGAGCGCGCCGGGACGTCCTCGCGGCTGCGCGCGCCGCCCGGGAGCCGGTCATTGCGGGATCGAAATGGCGACGGAGGCGGGTCGCGTACGCGCCCGAGGTGCTGTATGACGGCGCCCAGCGGCCGCTCGACCCGCCGCCGCACTGGCCCGTCGCGAACACGTCTTCGTTCGGACGGCACCATTTCGAGTCGCTGTTTGCCGGCGGCTCCGATCCGTGGCGCTATACCACTGCGTACGAGTCGCGCAAGTACGAACAAACGATGTCGTTGCTGCCGCCAGGACCGATCCGCCGTGCGCTGGAGATCGGGTGCGCCGAAGGTCACTTCACCGACGCGCTTGCCGCGCGCGTCGAGGCGCTCGCGGCGGTCGACATCTCCGCGATTGCACTCGAGCGCGCCGCTGCACGCTGCGCTCACCGCGAGAACATCTCGTTCGCGCGGCTGGACCTCGCGCGCGACCCGCTGCCGCCCGAAAACGATCTGATCGTCTGCAGCGAGCTGCTCTACTACGTCGGCACCGTCGACGATCTGCGGCAGGCGGGACGCAAGCTTCGCGACGCGCTGCGGCCCGGCGGTCGGCTGCTCACCGCCCACGCGAACGTCGCGTTGGACGATCCCGCGGGAGCGGGATACATGTGGGACGTGCCGTACGGCGCGAAGACGATCCGAGAGGTGCTTTCGGCCACGCCGGGTCTGCAGCTCGTGCGTGAGCTTCGCACGGCGCTCTATTCCGTGATGGAGTTCGAGCGCGGTGACGAGTCTCGTGCTCCGGTCGTGCTGTCCGCGGGATTCGCGATGCCCGAGCCGCACGTCGCCGAGCGCATTCGCTGGTCGGGCGGCGAGCCTGCCGCCGTCGCGCCGTCACCGGGCGCGATGCTGCCCATTCTCATGTACCACCGGCTGTCGACGTCGGCATCAGCAGCGAGTGCCCGATACGCAGTGTCCCCCGATGCGTTCCGGGAGCAACTCGCGTATCTCCGCGACGCAGGGTTCCATACCGTTTCGCTCGCGGACTGGACCGCTGCGCTTCAGAAGCGCGAGCCGCTCCCCGGCCGTCCCGTCGCGCTGACCTTCGACGATGCCTACGTGGATTTTGAGTCGGTCGCGCTGCCGCTCCTCCAGCAGCACGGGTTCGGCGCGACCCTGTTCGTCGTCACCGCGCGGCCGGGCGGCTGGAATGCCTGGGACGCCGCGCTTGGCGATCCCGTCAGGCTCATGGACTGGCCTGCCATTCAGCGCGTCGCGGCGTCAGGGATCGAGATCGGGGCGCACTCGACGACGCATCCGCCGATGACGGGACTCACACCCGCGGAGATCGCGCGCGAAGCGAGTCGCGCGCGCCTTGACATCCAGGAGCGGCTGAAACAGCCTGTGACGGCGTTCGCGTACCCCTACGGGGATTCGGACGCGGTAGTGCAGCATCTGGTCGGCGGTTGCGGGTTCCTGAGCGGCGTGACTTGCCGTTTCGGGGTGAGCGCGCTGTACGACCGCCCCCTGCGGCTGCCGCGGATCGAGATCGCCGGGACCGATTCGCTGACGGATTTCATCCGGAAGCTTGGCGGGCGCTGACAGACCTCTTTCACCGGCAATGGATACGGCATCTCTCACAGGGTGTATCGATGAAGCTGAATCCGCAAATCTCGCTCGCGTTCAACGGGCAATGCGAAGCCGCGTTCAGGTGTTATGAACAGTGCCTGAACGGAACAATCGCATTCACGCTCACGTGGGGCAATTCACCGATGGCAGGCGAGGCACCTCCCGGTTGGGACGCGAAGATCTATCACGCCACTCTCAAAATCGGCGACGCCGTGGTCATGGGCGGGGACCTGCCTCCCAACCGATACGAGCAACCAAAGGGCTTTTCGCTTGTCCTCCAGATGGACGACTCCGTCGCAGCGGAGCGCGCATTTCAGGCGCTCGCGGAAAACGGCAGGATCGAGATGCCACTCCAGGAAACGTTTTGGGCAAGTCGGTTTGGGGCGTTGGTGGACCAGTTTGGAATACCTTGGTCAATCAATTGTGAAAGAGCCGTCGAGGCGACACAGTGATCGACAACGCGAAGCCTTCGTTGCGGGCGGCGTCTGCCGGACGGGTGATCCCAGGTTCACCTCTGCGTTCAACGACACGTCGTGGATTCGGCAACGCGTTGTACCAAGGGGCGATCAGACGCGCGGGCGTAAATTGCGCGAGATCATATATGCCGAGCCGCTTCTCGATGCCGGCGACCTGATCGACAATCTTGTCGAAACCTTCTTCGCCGAAGAGTTGATGTTCTTTCGTCTCGAATTCTTCGCCAAGCGTGTCGAACTCGTGCTTCGACAGAATACTGCGAAGCGCGGGGAACAGCACCGTGTCCTCGCGGGCCTCATGTGGCTCGTACATCCGAACGAACTGCTCCATGGCTTCGACGATCGCCTTTGCAGAGGAGGGATCTTTGAGTGTTTGGGCGTTCGCCAGCTGTGTGATTCGGTCGGTTAAACGCCGACCGGCTTGATGCTGCGCGCGGAGGCGCGCGACCTCCGCGGCGATGTCTTCGAGGATGAAATGAATTCGGTTCCACCTCCGTCGACGGTCGCCGGCCGTCAGACATCGGACGGCCGGCGGAACTTCTTGGACCACTCAGTAAGAGACGCGGGTCTCCTCGAGTGACATCCGCAAACGCGGGCGCGGCACTGGAAAGCAATGAGAAACCCAGATGCGTCGTGTAGAACCGGATGGCGGCCTCAACGTGATCAACGAGGTAACGGATGTGAACGGTAGCCATCCTTCAACGATCTTGACCTGCCCGCGACACACGGTCACGAGGTCGTGCGAAGAACAGCACCGCTCGGGACCCGCGCCGTCATGGTCGCGCAATCTTGAGACGCCGGCGCGCGTGCGCCGCCAGCACTGCCATGCCCGCGGCGTACGCCCGCCGGTGCTCCTGCGTCCACGGCGGACCGGCCGGCCGGCCGGCACGACTGACGAACTCCTCGACCTCACGAAGTGTCACGCCGAGTTGCTTCGCGGCCCGCGAAGTCTCCTCGCCACGGCGGCACATGTGGACATCAAGTCCGATCTGCCGCGCCGCGCGACAGATGGCCAGCTGATACAGCATCCCGTCCGCGGCGCATTGCAGACGATACGATTGCCGCACCGCAGGCACAGTCGCGGGAAGCTCGGGAAATGGGGGCTTCCTGATGGCGAGCGCCACGGCGGCATATGTCGGCGACAGCTCGGTCACCACGCGCTGTAATGCGAGAGTAGTGCGAGCGGCGATTGATCGCCGCACTCGCGCAATGAGCGCGTGGGCCTCGTCTTCCTTCATGCCGACCGATTCGTGCTCGTACGGCATCTTCGGCAAGCCCGGATCGATCAGCGTCACCCGCCGCCGCGCGATGACGACCGGCACCAGGCCAGACGCCGCGACGCAGATCACATGCGCCCAGCCGGCATGCTCGGCCACGCTCACCACGCACGGCGCGCCCTTCATCTCCTCAACCTTTTCCGCCTCGCGCCACGCACCAGATATGGCCGGAGCGTCGCCTCGAGGTCGTCGCGCAAGCGCCCAGCAGCGGAGCCCTCCCGATACAACGTCCACGCCAGGAAAGAACCATCAAGCGTGACCTCGATCATGCGCGCCAGCGCCCGGACGTCTGTACCAGCGCGCAGTTCGCCCGCAACGACGGCGTCGGCCAGCAGTTGCTCGTAACGAGCCCTAGCGGCGCGCCCAAGCCGCAGCAAATGTCTGCGGAGCACCGGGTCCGCCAAGTCGTTCTGCAGGTACGCGAGATTCCGCACCGCGGCGCGGGGCGACTCGGCCAGCTTGGCGTGCACCGCCGTGACGGCGCGCAGTGCCCTGAGCGGTGAAGACGTCCGTGCGGTGCGAGGCGCACCAAAGCCGATATCGCCGGTGGCAGCGGCGTACCGCGCGTGCGCGTGCAGCAACTCACGCTTGGAGCCAAACCGCTGCACCAGGGCGCCCGCCGTCACGCCCGCCTCCGCCGCGATTGCGCCGAGCGTCAGCTCCGCGGGCCCGACGCGCAGCATCACCCGCACCATCGCCGCGAATACATCGGTATCCTCCGCCTTCCGGCGTCGTGGGCTCATCGCTGTTCCTTGACATAAACTAAATGGTCGTTTAGCTTGAGTCAAGATACGACGACCGCAGAGCGTCCCACAATGACGCCGAAGAGATCGCCTCAGACGCCGCTGACCGGACGCGTGGCGCTCGTGGCCGGCGCAACCCGCGGTGCCGGCCGCGGCATCGCTCGCGCGCTGGCCGAAGCCGGCGCGACGGTCTACTGCACGGGCCGCAGCGTCACCGGCAGGCCGTCGCCGTACGGGCGGCCGGAGACCATCAACGAGACCGCGACGCTGATCAAGGCCGCGGGCGGCACCGCGATCGCCGTGCGCGTCGATCACACGAGCGAGCGCGAGGTCACTGCGCTGTTCCGCCGGATCCTCCGCTCCCACCACCGCCTCGACGTCGTTGTCGACAGCGTGGCGGGAGAAGATCCACTGTTGAAGCAGCACGGTTTCCTCTGGCAGGCGGATCTCAGGAACGCCGACGCGATGTTCCGGCAGGGGCTCACCTCGCGCATCATCACGGCGAAGCATGCCGCGCTCGCGATGATGCCAGCGAAGCGTGGCCTGATCGTGGAAGTCACGGAAAACGACATCATCGGCGGCGGCGCAAACCCGATGGCCCATGCCGTCAAGACCGCGCAGAAGGTGCTCCCGCTCCAGTGGGCCACCGAGCTCGCGGCGCATGGCATCACTGTCCTCGCCATCACGCCCGGCTTTCTCCGCTCGGAAACGACGCTGCAGCACTTCGGGGTGACCGAAGACACCTGGCGCGAGGCGGGCAAGAAGGATCCAAACTTCCTGGTGTCGGAGTCGCCGCTGTTCGTGGGGCGCGCGATCGCCGCGCTGGCCGCGGATCCGAAGGTGCGGCACCGCACAGGCTTGCTCCTCAGCTCGTGGGAGTTGGCGCGCGAGTACGGCTTCACCGACTACGACGGCCGGCGTCCGGACTGGGGGCGCCACAAGATCGACTTCTCGGTGCTCCCGCCGGAGTGGATCGACCTGTTCCGCACGGGCACCGACCTGGAAATCGAGTGGCTGACGACGCTCGCCGCGCGGGCCAGGAAGTTCCGGGCAAAGGTCCCGTCTTGACCCTCGTGTCGCGTGAGAAACCACACGGGACGCTTCAAGGATTTCTATAAACTGCAGAAAGTTCAGAGTTCCGCGAGATTCTCGGAATCCTCGATGTCAGCAGGTGTCGTGTAGCAGTGGACAACCACAGGCTCGTCCTTCACGAGCGTGCCATCCGTTGCTCATCACGCCAGAGGCCTTCGCCCTCGGGTAGGCCGTTGCTCCACCAAGTACACGGTCGATGCTCGGAATGAACAGTCGGTCATTCGTCGGTCTTGTCCGCTATTGGTCGAAGTGTTTCACGGGCGGTGATGCTGAGATTCGGATTGAGCTCCTGATAGGCGAGTACTGCGACGTCGGGCAGTTCCAGCGCGGCCAGCTGTTGCAGAATTGGTCGGACTTCGGACGATGTCAGCATTGTCGGCGGCCGCCGTTGACGACGATGCAGTATGGCGGTCCGGGAGAGGAATCGAGCGATTGCGTGCAGGTGAACGCCGATGCAGCCGCCGCGGAGATCCCGAGATCGCGAAACGTGTCGCCCAGGAACACGTTCAATCGATCACGAAGGTCCTGACCGCGCGTGCCAGTACCGAAATGCGCGAACGGCTGGAGCAGTTCCACCTGCACATCGATCGGCGCCGGCAGGTGAATGGCCCGCGTCATCTGGTCAAGCCCTTACACGGAACGGCGCCATGTCGCAGACGTGTGTTCGTGCGCTCGGGGAGCAGTTCCTCCTCGGAGAGGACGAACATCGAGGGGAATTCGAGCTCGATCAACTTCCGTACGAAGCGTCTGATTCGGGCGTTCGCCACGACGACCGCCGCCGCATCCGGATGGACCGCCGCCGCGCGCCGCACCAACGCGAGGACTCGCTGCGGTGGTTCGGGTTGAATCGTCACGACCGAGCGGTACGACAACCAGAAGCTCGAGAATCTGCAGCTCGCCGCAGCGAAGCTCGAAAGCGGCAAGACATTCAACGCACCGCCGCGCGCGAGCGTTCCGCCGCCGAACTGTCAAGTTTTTGTCAAGAATTCGGCCGATCGTGAAGAGGAGGGAGATGCAAATCGAGCCGAAGAAATCGAAGATAACCCGCCCGATGATCAGGATTTAAAAACTTGGCTGGGAGGCAGGGATTCGAACCCCGATACCGTGGTCCAGAGCCACGTGTCCTACCGTTGGACGACCTCCCAGTGCCCGTCGCGCCTATCACCGGAATGATGAACTTCCGATTATAGCCCAATCCAAAAAGGGACCGGCAAGCGCACGGACACCGGGCGTCGCTCAATGCATCGCGATCGTTATGTCAGATTCTCATTCCGCACGTCGCCCATCATGTCGCCGCCGACATTCTGATCCGCCGCCGGTTCGCTCTGCACGTCGCCCGTCTGCTGCTGCTTCCGACGATGACTCGCCATCCCGCCCTTGCGGCCAGCTTCTCTCGCTTCCTCGCTGGTCCACTCGTGCGCCGTCCCTTTCTGATGCGCAGCCTTCCCGCCCTTACTGGCGATCTCGCGCTGCTTCGCTCGATCCATCGATGCAAAACCGCGATCCTCTTTTGCCACGTTCCCTCCTGCTCCTCGCACGCGGGTGTGCTCGCGAACACTCGGGCTGCAACCGATGTGCCACGATATTCCCTAACTCTCAGCAATACAAGCACTTAGGAAATGATTTTCCGCTGAAAACGGTACGCCGTTTGTCGAGTGGAAAACGAACTCCACTCGACCGGCAAGCGTCGACGGCTCAGCGAGTTGTCCAAGGGAAACGGAAGGGAATGATTAGGAACGCGAGGGCGAGGCCAACTGCACGGCGGCCACCAACCGCCGGTGGACGGTGTCGCGGCCGAGAAGCGCGAGCACTTCGAAGAGACCTGGACTTACCGTTTTTCCCGTGACACCGACCCGAACCGCGTGGATGAGCGTAGCTGCTTTCACACTGCGCGCGTCAGCTGTCAATCGCAGCGCCTCCTCGATCGCCGTCATCTCGAACGTCGGCAGCTGCGCGAACGCCGCGTCGAGCGCGTGAAGGTGCCCGGCCATATCCTCGCCCAGATGTTTGTCGACCGCACTCCGATCGTACTCGACCTCGTCGGTAAAGAAGTACCGGCCCTGTGAGACAAAATCTCCAAGCCGTTTCGCGCGAGGCTTCAACAGCTCGAGGACTGCGAAGAACCATGCATGTCGATTGGTGAAGTAATCGTCACGCCACAATCCGGCCGCTTCGAGCGACGGCTTGACCCGGACGCCGAGCTCGTCGGGCGGCAGCCGCGCGATGTGCTGTTGATTGAACCACTCGAGTTTGTCGGGATTGAACACGGCGTTGCCGCCGCCGATGCCTTCGAGCGCGAACGATCGGACGAGCTCGTCGCGCGTGTACAGTTCCACTTCCGCACTGCCGGGAGACCAGCCAAGCAACGCGAGAAAGTTGACCATCGCTTCGGGAAGAAACCCCTGTCGCGAGTACTCCATTACCGATGTCGCGCCGTGACGCTTGCTGAGCCGTTTCTTGTCCGGACCCAGAATCAGCGGGACATGCGCGAACTGCGGCGCATCGGCCCCAATCGCGCGGTAGAGGAGGATCTGTTTCGGCGTGTTCGAGATGTGATCGTCTCCGCGCACCACATGACTGATCTTCATCTCGGCATCGTCGACGACGACCGACAGCTGGTACGTGGGATGACCGTCGGATCGCAGGATGACGAAGTCCTCGATGTTCGCACCGTCCATCTCGATCGCGCCGTGGACGAGATCGTCGAAGCGGATCGGACCGTCCGGCACCTTCACTCGAATCGCACGCGGAAGGCGAGTGCGCTCGCGCTCGGCGACGGCGTCGGCGGTCAATCGGCAGCAGGTTCGATCGTATTTCCACCCGCCGCTCGTCTGCTCGGCGGCTTCGCGCTTCGCCTTCAGCTCTTCGGCGGTGCAATAGCAGTAGTACGCGCTGCCCTGCGCGACGAGCCGCTCGGCCGTCGAGCGGTAATGCTCGCGTCGCTCTGATTGGAAGTACGGACCGTACGGACCGTCCACTTTCGGACCCTCATCCCAGTCGAGGCCGAGCCAGCGCAGTCCGTCGAGAATGCCCTCCACCATATCCGACGACGATCGCTCGACGTCGGTGTCTTCGATGCGGAGCACGAACACACCGCGATGGCGGCGGGCGAACAGCCAGTTGAACAGCGCCGTGCGCGCCCCGCCGACGTGCAGATAACCGGTTGGAGATGGAGCGAACCGAACGCGGGGAACCATTGAAGTGGCGAAGTACTGGAGACCACTATCGCAACCGGTGACGTCCACCGTCGCCCCTTCGCGCGACGGTGGACATCCTTGCGCGCGCTTGAAATCACTGGGCTTGCCGTCCGTAGCGCGCCGAAAGCGAGCGAAGGATGGCGGTGAGGCAGGGATTCGAACCCTGGATACAGCTTTTAGGCCGTATAACGGTTTAGCAAACCGCCGCCTTCAGCCTCTCGGCCACCTCACCTTTGCGGTCGTTGGTCGTCAGTCCTTGGTCGTCCGGTCGCCGGTCTTTGGGCCATTCGTCGCGTCGCCGGTCGAGCTTCCGAGGACGAACGACCGACAACGAACGGCCGGCGACTTAACGACCAACGGTCATTTTAGCGTTTCTTTCCGGCCTTGCGCTTGCCGCCGGCCTTGCGCGCGGCTTTACGCGCTGGCTTGCGAGCGCCGGCTTTCCTCGCGCGCTTCTTGCCGGCAGATTTCTTCGCGCCCTTGCGACCGCCGCCGCCACCACCCCCGCCTGCGGCCTTGCGAGCGCCGCCCGACTTGCGCGCGCCCGACGACTTGCGCGACCGCGCGCCGCCCGAGGTCCGTCCGCCAGGTTGCGCCCTGCCTTCGCCTTCGCCTTCACCAGCGCCGGCGCCGGCCTCGCCGATGTCCCCGGCGCCGCCGCCCAGTTCGTCGTCCGGCATACCCATTCCGCTGTCGAAATCGTCCTGCATATGCGCCCTCGTTGTGAATTGTTCGAGCGGCCTAGTCTTATTGAAGTCGGCTATACAAATCAAGAATGGCGTCGATCGCGCGCCGGCACACGGCGCAGAACGGAACGGCGTCGCGCGTGAACATGATGCAGTCCGCCTGCGGACGGTAGTAGCCGCGCGCCTCGTAGTTCGCGCCCTCGAATGCGCCGACTTTTCCGGCGTACGGGCCGCTGTTCAGCAACGCGGTGTCGTGGCGCTGTTCCTCGCGAAACAGCGCGTCCATTTCAGCTTCGGGCCGGTTCGCCGCGCGAATGTCGCGCCGCTTCTGCTGCGCCTCTTTCGTGTAGCGCTCGAACTCTTCCTTCGCCCACGGCGTCGGCAGCGGCATTCGCGGCTCGACGAGATCTCGCCACTTCAAGGAAGCGGGATCGAGGAGCGCCGTGGCGTTCGGCTCCCACGGCTCGACGCGATCGGCCGCCGGAAGATATGCGACGTCGGACGTGTAGTACTCGTCCGCGAGCCCGGCGATGTGGTGACCGAACTCGTGCACGAAGACGTACGGCGCCCACGCGTTGTCCGCTGCGACCGTGCTGTACAGACCGTAGATGCCCCCGCCGCCGTACGTGGCGCTGTTGACGAGGATTTCGACGACATCGTACGGCGCGTTCGCGGCGATCTCTCGAAAGGCCTTGTTCTCGAACGTCAGCACGTAGCGCTCGGTGTCGAAGGCATCGAAGGTGGCGCCGAGCGGCGATCGCCGGTAGATATGTTGCGAAGGTCGCGAGACGCCGGACTGCAACGCCGCAGGACACAATCCCCACACGTTGACGTCGCGGCGTCGCTCCTTGAAGGGGGACGTCTGAAACAGCACGTCGGCAAGACGACGCGCGTCGCGCTCGAACTTGCCGCGCTCGGCCGCCGTGTACCCGTCGCCGAGGATCAGGAGGTCGAGCTTTTCGGACGGATCGCCGCTTCGCTGGATCGCGAGAAGCGGTCCGGCGTCGGGCGATGCGGCATCGGGCACGATGAACTTGTCCGACGGATCCACGGTCAGGGTCCAGATGTCACGAAACGCGTTCTTCGGATCGCGTTTGCTGACGACGATGCGCACCGGTTTGTCAGGCGCCGGAAAGCGGAGCGATTCCGAGAACGTCCGATGGATGGACTTCGCTTCGGCGGTCGTCTCCCATTCTCCGTAAATTGAGCTGAAGCCGCGCGAATACACAATCCTTCCGGCCGCGGCGTCTGCGACTTCGAAAAAATATTTGCCGCGGTTCGTCTCGTCGATCGGCCGCGCCGGATTACCGGGCCAGGCCAGCGGCTCGGTGACGACGCGGTCGAGGCTGAAGCGCTCTTCTGTCGCGTTTCCCGTATGGTAGAAGTCGACGCGCATCGTCTTCGGCGCGGCGATTGCCGCAGCCGGCACGACCAGCATCGAAACGAAGAGGATCACCCTCAGGATCGATTTCGTCGCTTGATGTGACATCAGGCGGACGCCGATCGGCGACGGCCGATCAAGTAGATGACCGCACCGATGGCGACGAGCGCCAGCGACGACCCGACGACCTTCACGACGGCAAGCATCTTGTTCGGCTCGTCGTCGGCTGGAACGCACGCGAGCACGATCGACACCGCGGTCGTCACGAATCCGAGGGCCGCCAGCGCGATCGCCGCCGTCGATCCTCCGGGGACGCGGATCACATCCGGCCCGGCGGGCTCGCGCTGCAGCACGATCATTGCCGCAAACATGAAGAGAAACGGGATGAAATACGCGATGATCCCCATGCTGACCAGCGCGTCGTATGCGCCGCGCACCGACGTCCCGGCCTGGCCGATGAAGACGAAGAACGCCGCGATGAGCGCTTGCACGAGCAGCGCGACGTACGGCGTCCGCCACCGCGGATGGAGGCGGCCGAACATCGGCGGCAGAAACCGATCGATGCCTGCAACGAACGGCAGGCGCGCGGTCGCCGCGAACCATCCGCCAACGCCGCCAAACGCGTTCAGGCTGACGAATGCCGCGACGATCGGCGCGAGCCACGACACGCCGACGCGACCCGTCATCGCCTGAATCGCCTGCATGATGCCCTGCAGGCCAGAGATCTGTTCCTTTGGTATCGCGAGCAGCACCATCAGCGTTCCTATGAGATAAAGAACGGTCATGATCGCGCCGGCCGCCAGAATCGCGCGCGGAATCGTCCGGCGTGGATGCTCGATCTCCTCGCCCATCGTCGATGCGCTCTCGACGCCGCCGAATGCAAACGCGATCGTCGACCAGAAAATGACGTCCTTGAGGGTGGTGTTCGGAACGAACGCACGCGCGGGCATCGGCGTTGCCGACCCGAAGCGCGACCACGACAGGATGCCGAGCACGAGGAGAAACAGCATCGGCACCCAGCTCGCGACCGCGCCGACGTTGTTCAGCCACTTGCCGACGTTCAACCCCACGACGTTCAGCGTGACGGCCAGAACGAGGCCGCTCATCGCGACGATGATGAAGTACGTGCTGTTCGACGACAGCGGCTGCGACGCCGCGCCGCCCCCGGGGAACATGTACAGCGCGTTCGCCGCCGCAAAGTACAAGAGCCCTGGCAAATACGGCAGGTTCGATCCCCAGTACGTCCATCCGGTCATGAACGCGGGAAACGGTCCGAAGGCCCGCTTGCTCCAGACGTAGACACCGCCCTCCTCCGGATAGCGCGACGACAACTCGAGCACGGTGAACACGAGCGGGACGAACAGACCGAGCGCCGCGATGACCCAGATGACGAGCGCGCTCGGACCGGCAGCCGCTGCGGTCGCGATCCAGCGCAGGCTGAAACCAGTGACCAGATAGAAAAGGAACAGGTCGCGAAACGTGAGGACCCGGCGTAACCCGTGTGAAGCTTCGACCGGCTCACACTCGCCGCGAGCACCGCCGAGCGGCGACGAACTCGGCGTCGTCATTTGTAGAGCGCCGCCGCGGTGTCGTGAAGGTACGCACGAGCCATTGGGAGCGCCTGCTGTTCGGTAATCTCACGCGCAGCGATCATTTCGGCCAGGGCGGCCGCAAGGGCGGTGCGCGAGGTGTGCACGCCCATCCAATACACCTCCTCGACGCCGAGCGCCGCGTTGTAGGGGTATGCGTCCGTGCCGAAGGTCACTTTTGCAGGGAACGTCTCGAGCCAGTGCTTCAACACGTTCTTGAACTCAGTCGGGTACAGGATCAACTCGGTGGCGGAGGAATCGAGGTAGACGTTCTTCATGAACGCCAGCAGGATTGCTTCGCGGTCGAACGGATACCCGCCGTGAATCAGCACGAACGTCGTCGTCGCGTACCGCGGGTCGCGCAGCACGTTCTCGAGGTTCAGCACGTTCACGCCGCGCAGATTGAAGTAGTCGCCGCCGCCGACCGACGTGTGGATGTGCACCGGCAGCCGCAGCCGGCCGGCCTCCGAGACAATGTGTCTGAAGATGAAATCCTGAAACGTCTTGTATTCGTCGGCCGACGGCACGCCGCCGCGGCGGTACTCGTCATAGATCGCCGCGGCCGCCTCGCGCGAAGGATCGTCGAACGACAACGACCGGAAGTACGCGGCCTCGAACTTCACCGCCGCGCCGCCGCGCGCCTGGTTCGCAGCGAGCGAGCGTGAGACGAACGACAGATAGCCGTCGAAGGTCGCCGGCGGCGCGTCGAGGCCCAGCGCCTGCTCGTACTGACGCCGCAGCTTCGTTTGCAGCGGCATGTAGACCGCTTCGTCCGTGTTCTTCGCGGCGAGCGCCGAGTTGTCGAACGGAAACATGTAACAGTCGACGAAGAACACCCACTTGAAGCGTGCCGGATCGAGATAGGGGGCCATCGCGACGCGATTGGCCATCGACGTCTCGATTCCGAGCCGATCGAGCATTTCGTCGAAGTACTTCGCGCCCGCGTACTGCTTCTTCAGCGCGCTCTTCTTGTCGACCAGCCATTGCCCGTGCGCGCCCTTCATGTCGGCGAACGGGAACCCGAACAAGGCGCGGGCAGCGGCGCTCGTCTCGGGGTTGTCGTCGCGCATACGCAGAGGCGTTCCGCCCGGCGGCGGCGGCGCGATATCGACGTCCGCATCGTCGGGGAGCGCCGGATGCGCGTGGTGATCGAACAGCTTGATCGTCTCGATCTGCGGCAGCAGGCGAGCGTAGATGGCCGCCGCGGCCGGCGCAACGAGCGGACGCGACTGAGACTCCAGCACCGCAGCCGAACAGAGCGTCAGAAGCGCGGCAACGACTCGATTGCGCATGCTGTCGCCGCGATTCTACGTGCGGGCACGCTCGGGGCGCCAGCGGTCACCGGCGAAGACGAATCGCGTCTCGACCGGCGCGTCGCGCGGCGGCGGATCCGGATGCAGCGGATCGCCGGGTATGACGAGCATGCGCCGTCCCTGTTCTTCGAGGAGCTCCGGCTGGCGGCGCACCACCTCACGGCGCCGCGCCCACGCTAGGGCCGCATCGACGGACCGAAACGGCTCCAGTTCGCGCAGCGTCGTCCAGGTTGGCGGCGGCAGCACGATTGCGCCGGACTGCGATTGCCGAATCGCGCCCGACGGCGTCATCCAGCCGCTGTGCGTCGTTTCCGTTTCGTCGTGCGCCGGCGTTTGCTCGGGGGGAACGCGTGTGACGAAGAACCGCGTATCGAACTGGCGTGTGTCGATCGGCGGCGTCACCCAGTGTGCGAACAGCATCAGCGAATCCACCGCCAGCCGCAGCGTCTCGCGCTCGACAATGGCACGCAGCGTCGCCGCGCCCTTGTGGACATCCGAACGGTATTGCTTGAAGCGCGCGTGCGCGTCGGCGCCGGCGAGCGAGACGAATTGGCCGTTCGCGCTTCGCGCGAGCAGGACGCCCGCTTCTTCGAACAACTCGCGCGCCGCGGCCACGTGATACGCGCGTGCTTCATCAGCGGTCACCGAGGCCAGCTGCCGCTGCGCGTGCTCGAGACCGTCGCACCACGTCGCGTCCGCGTCATGGTCCGACGCATCCACGCGTCCGCCAGGAAACACGTGAGCGCCGCCCATGAACGCCGTCCCTTCGTGGCGGCGCACCATGAATGCTTCAGGACCGGCGGAGGTATCGCGTAGGACGACGACCGTCGAAGCCGGACGGGGATCGACGGCGAACTGGGTCGGCACGTCGCACAATATTAATTGATGGCCCGAAGCAGCTCAGGCATGGACACGAACGGCGTCATCGCGAGCCTCCTGCGCGATCTCGCGTCGGTGCAGAAGTCCACACAGAGCAAATGGGGATACAAGCGCGCCGCCGCCGCGATCATCAGCCTCGACGAGCCGATCGAGGCGTTTCTTCAACCCGATGGCACGCTGAAAAAGATTCCACAAATAGGTCCTTCCTCGTCGCGCGTCATTCTCGAAGTGCTCCGCACCGGATCCTCGCAGACGGTCGAGCGGGCGATTGCCGAGAGCGGACGTACGGGCGATGTCGAGAAGAGCCGCGAGCTTCGCGGACACTACTTGAGCCGCGCGCAGGTCGTTGCGGCGTTGCGCAATCCAAAGCTGCGCGCCGTCAGACGCGACGAATATCGCGGCGATTTGCAGATGCACTCGGTGTGGAGCGACGGAAGCCAAACGCTCGAGGACATCGTCGAAGCGGGCCTGGCGCGCGGCTACGACTACTGCGCCGTCACGGATCACTCGTACGGACTGCCGATCGCGCGCGGCGTGTCGATGACGAAATTGTTCGAACAGCACCTGGAGATCGATCGGCTCAACGATCGCTATCGTGGGCGCTTTCGGCTGATCAAGGGGATCGAGGCCAACATCCGCGCCGACGGTTCGGTCGACATGCACGAGGCCGAACTGCGTCAGCTCGAGCTCGTCGTCGCGGCGCCGCACTCGGCGCTCCGGTCGACAGCGGATCAGACCGCCCGCATGATCGCTGCGGTCCGGACGTCGGGCGTTCACATCCTGGGACATCCGCGAGGAAGAATGTACGGATCGCGTCCGGGTGTCTCTGCCGACTGGGACAAAGTGTTCGAGGCGGCGAAGCAGTCCGGCGTCGCGATCGAGATCGACGGCGACCCGGCGCGGCAGGACGTCGATTACGACCTCGCAAAGCGCGCCGTGCGCGCCGGATGTTTCATCGCGCTCGACAGCGACGCCCATTCCACCGGCGAGCTGCGGTATTCAGAAACTGCGATTGCGCACGCGCGCCTCGCGGGCGTGCCGGCGGAATCGGTCGTCAACACGTGGCCGATCGATCGATTAATGCAGTGGCTCTCGAACCGCTCGCGTGGCGTCCGACTTAAGCCGGATTCTTTGGATGCGGACTCGCGAGTTCCGGGTTCATCGGTCCGGCAAAAGCCGGACACCACAGGGAACGTCCGGTGATCTCTCGATGATCGAGGCCAGCCGCGCGATCGAGCCTCGCGACGATTGCCGGCAACTCCGTGCGGAATCGCCACTCGTCGGCGCGTCCGCCGGCGGATTCGACCTCGCGCCGCCATCGATTCCACCAGCTCGCCGCGCTTCCGGCCACCGGTTCGACGATCAGGAGCGTGTCGCCACGTTTTACGCGCGCGATCAACTGCCCGAGCAGCACCTCGCGTGCGCTCTCTGAAACCTCATTCAGCGTGAACGCCGCCAGTACTGCCACCGGTTCGTTCGGAAGCCGCACCGACGCGATGTTGCCTTGTCGCATCCGCGCGGCAAGACCGAAGGCCCGATAGGTCGTTGCCGCTTCGCCGAGCGCCCACCGATTGCGATCGAGGCCCACGACGGATGGCCGCGCCGCACATGCCGATCCCCATGCTGCGCCGGAGGCGCCGGTGCCGCATCCCAAATCGACGAGCGTCCGAAACGTGCCGGTCGCTCCAGGAATGGATCTGACAATGTGGTTGACGAGTAAGTAATGGAGCGGCCCGTAGAACAGAGCGAAGGCCGCGCGTTTGCCCCGGCCCGACAAGGCAGCCCCTTCACCCAGATGCCGGCGGCGCCTGATATACGTCGCCGACAGGGCACGCAGAGCGCGCGAGACCTCGGAGAACGTGAGCTCCTCGAGATGCCGCACCTCGAGCGAATCGACCCAGCTGGCGAATAAGCGATCCGTGGCGCGATCTTATCCGGTGGGAAGCGCGCGGCTGATGAGCTTTACGCCCAGACTCAACGCTCATCGGTATCGGGATTGCTTCGACAGTCCAAGCCCGAAGGAGGGTGACGATGTCTATCGCTCGCAAGTCGCTCGTTTTCACATTCGTCATCATGACGGCGGTGCCTGCAGCCGCGCAGCACATCGTCCCGCCTCAGCAACTCGCCGCGACGATCACCGAACAGATGACGCGGCAGGATGCCGATCGCGCAGCCGTCCGCGAGGCGCTCACGCGACCTGAAGTACGCGCCGTCGCCTCGTCCATGAAGATCGATATGGACAAAGTGTTGACGACCGTCGACACGCTGTCGGACGTGGAGCTCGCACAGGCAGCAGACGCGGCGCGAAAGGTCAACCAGCAACTCGTCGGCGGCGCCTCGACCGTGGTCATTTCGACGACGACGATCATCATCATCCTGCTGCTGCTGATCCTGCTCATCGTGATCATCAAGGCGTAGATGCTGGCGTCCATCGCTGTCGCGCTCGCGCTTGCCTCGCCGCTGATGCTCGACGTCCCGTATCTGCCGCAAAGCGATGCGCTCTGCGGCGGTGCGGCCGCGGCAATGGTTTTCCGCTATTGGGGCGACACGCACGCGAGCGTGCAGGAGTTCGCCGCGCTCGTCGATCGGCGCGGCGGAGGAATTGCCGACGACGTCCTCGCCAGCGATATCCGGCAGCGCGGCTGGAATGCCGAGCGGTTCGAAGGGTCGATCGCGTTGCTGCGCGATCGACTCGAGCGGCGTGAACCGGTCGTCGTGCTGCTCGCGGATCGCGGCACGCGCTATCACTACGTTGTCGTCGTCGGTCTCACCGACGATGGTGTCATCGTCCATGATCCGTCTTGGGGACCGTCGCGGACGATCCGCGAGGCGGAGTTCGTGCGGCTCTGGGAGCCGTCACGTTTCTGGGCGCTCCTCGTTGGTCCCGGCGACAACGCCGTTGTGACGTCTGGCCCTTCGGCGCAGCTCGCGGCCGCCCTGAGCTCGTCTTCAATCCCACAACGCAATGCATGCGACGCGCTTCTCAATCGCGCGATTGCCGACATCGCAGCCCGCGGACTCTCGGCCGCTGACACCAGCCTTGCCACCGTCCGCGAGCAATGTCCTGAATCGCCGGCGCCGCTCCGCGAGCTCGCCGGCGTTCGGTTCGCCGAACGGCGCTGGAGCGAAGCGGAGTCGTTCGCGCTGCAGGCGCTCGCGCGGGATCCGCGCGACGCGTACGCGCTCGACGTGCTCGGGTCTGCGCGGTTCATGCGCGACGACCCTGTCGGCGCGCTGCAGGCGTGGAATCAGATTGGCAAGCCGCGTCTCGATCGCGTCCGCATCGAGGGGCTGCGCCACGCGCGATACCAGGCGATTGTCGAAGCGCTGAATCTCCTGCCCGGCTCGATGCTCACCCCCGACGCCTTTGCACGCGCGCGGCGCCGTCTCGACGAGCTGCCGGATCGATCCACCGCCCGCCTCGGGCTCCGCCCCGACGCCGACGGCTTCGCCGTTGTCGACGTCGTCATCGTCGAGCGCGCGTCGGTGCCGCGGCGCGCGGGAGATTTCGCAGCAATCTCCGCCGGCGCCGCCATCGATCGGGAGGTGACATTATCGGTTCCCGGCTTCACTGGCGAAGGCGAGATATGGAAAGCCAGCTGGCGCTTCTGGTCCAATCGCCCGCGCGTCGCCGTCGGCTTCGTCGCGCCGCGGCTTTCGCGATTGCCCGGCATCTGGAGTGTCGACGCGAGTTGGGATGTACAGACGTTCGCGGTGGCCGATTCGACGTCGCTGCTGCGCGAGTCGCGCACCCACGGCGGCGTGGCGGTGACCGATTGGATGACCGCCATGCTGCGCTACACGCTGCGAGGCGGTCTGGATCGATGGAACGGCGGACGGCGCGCCGCGTCGGTCGGCGGGACGCTCGAACGCCGGTTGTTTCGCGATCGCGTGTCCGTCGTGCTCGACGCAGAGCGGTGGGTATCCATTGGAGACGCGCCGGATTTCGGAACGACCGGCGTGCGCGCCGCGTGGACGTCGCCGCTCGCGACAGGCGGCTGGGCGTACACGGCGGTGGGCGGACTGCAGCGCGTCAGCGAAGGCTCACCGGCGGGGCTGTGGTCCGGCGCCGGCGACGGTCACGCGCGATCCGAACTGCTGCGCGCGCACCCCCTGCTCGATGACGGCGTAATCAATGTGACGGGTTCTACGGTGTTCGGCCGCCGGTTGATGTTCGCCAACGCCGAAGCGCAGCGCTGGCTGCAAGGTCCGCTGCCGGCGCGATTCGGCGTCGCCGTGTTCGCCGACATCGCGAACGCCTCTCGTTCGCTCGATGCGATCGGGACGCCTCTCCAAGTCGACGTCGGCGCCGGACTCCGTCTCAAGATTCCTGCAGTCAATCGCGTTCTGCGGGTCGACTTCGCGCACGGCTTACGAGATGGCGCGAATGCCGTGACCGCAGGCTGGGTGTTCTGACGCTCTAGCACGTTTCATGCTGATCGGTACACCGAACGGCCGTTCGTTCGCAATGCGGCTGGGCGAATATGGAATCCGTCTGGCCCGAGGCAGATGTTTGTCAGATGAGCACACGACCTTCGCGAATTCGATCGACCGCTTCGTTCGTCATCGCCGTGACCGCGTTCACGCTGATCGCGTCACGCGTCGGAGGTCATAGCAGAACGACGCAGGTCACGTGGACCGTCGACGTCGCGCCGATCTTCGCTTCGCGCTGCGCAACCTGCCATACGAAAAACGGCTTCGCCCCGATGCCGCTGCAGACGTTCGAGGAGGTACGCTCATGGACGAAGGGAATCCGCGAAGAAGTGCTCGCCGGTCGAATGCCGCCGTGGCCCGGCGATCGCGGGTTCGGCGATTTCAGCAACGATGCCAGCCTGAGCGCGACGGAAACGGAGCTGATCGTCGCCTGGGCCGATGGCGGCGCCCCGCTCGGGCCGCCAATCGCGTCGCGCCGCAACCAACCGGCGCCGCTGGCGGACGAACGGGTGCTGCGCCTTCATCTGCCGGCGATCGAGGTGAGTGGCGGATCGACTGAGCGCTTCGAGCTGTCGCCGGCGATCGACGACGATCGGTGGATTACCGCGTGGACGTTCGAACCAGATGCGCGCGCGCTCGTGGAGGAAGCGACGGTGCTCGTCGCACCCGATGCGCCGCTGGGATCGTGGACACCTCTCGAAACGACAATCGCGTTTCCCGGTGGCGTCGCTCAGAGGCTCGTGCCACGCTCGCACGTCACGGTAGACGTTCGGTACAGAAAATCCGCCGTGCCGCAAACCGACGCGAGTGCGCTGATTCTTTATCTCGGTCCGCGGCCTGCGCGCGAGCTGCGCCACCGTTCGGTCGCGTGCGGCACCGTCGAATTCGATCGGCCCGTCGATGTCCTCGCCGTTCAGCCGCGCGCGGCCGGAGGCGAATCGATCGAGGTCGTGGCGCGCAACCGCGACGGCGAAGTCGAGCCGCTGTCCGTCGTGTCGCGATACGAGCCCGAATATCCGGTCACATTTCGACTGCGCCGCGCGGCGCACCTGCCGGCCGGCGGGCGCGTCGACGTCTCGTCGTCCTCCCGCGAGTGTTCCGCGAATCTCGACTACGTCGAGCGTTAATCCGCGACCGGGACCGTAAACCTCACCGTCGTGACGCGGCCCGCGCGTTGAAACTGCGCCCATAACCGATACATCCCCGGACGCGGAAACAGAATTTGAAAGACCACGTTCGGACCGGACGGTGACGAGACAGCGTCGACGGGGTGGCTGTGGAAGGCGACCGACAAGTCGGCGCTCGTGGCGAGCACATGTCCTATGGCGCCAAGATACGGTTCGAGATCGGCGATTGGCGCGCCGGTCGTTCGATCGCGCAGCTCGAATGTCAGCAGTTGCTCGCGTCCGGCGTGGACGTCCGGAGGGGCGAGATGCACAGTCATGTCGCGCCCGATCTTGTCGGCGACGTCCGCGACGGGCGCCGGCGGCTGCGTGAATGATCCTCGGTAATGCGCGGTCGCGAACGCTCGCTGGACGAACTGCGGCGAGCCACCCGACGGCAGGAAATCCGCAATCAGCTGATAAGCGCCGGGTCGGGGTACGATGACTTCGGCGTCGAGCGATCCGTCCGGATGCAGCGACGGGTGGACGTGCGCGAAGAACTCGAGATCGCGGCTGACGATGAACAGATGGAACACGCGCTCATGAACCATCTCGAACCGCTTCACGATGGCCTCGGACGTGGGATCGCGAACGATGAAACGCGCGCGTCCCTTCTCGCCTGGGCGCAGCGCCCGCGGCGTCAAGTCGACGTCGAGGTGGTATGGGTGATAGTCGGCGGTTGCGGGCACCAACGCCATCCCGCATTTGCCGCAGACGTCGCCCGCTTTCCCGCGCACGTCGGGATGCATCGGGCACATGTACTGGGCGCTCTGGGCGGCGGCACGATCGCCGGCCCGGGCGCCGACAGCGTCAATGAAGGCAGCGAGGCAAAGAAGAGAAATCGCGCCGACGCCGAGGGTAAAGACGCGGCCCACCGATCCATCTTAACGGCGGATCTCGCTTGGCTTGCCATTCGAAGCTGAGGTCCACCTTCGCGTGGCTTGCCAACCGCAGCTCACGCTCTCGCTAGGAAGCGTGAGCGAAGCTTGGCGAGCAACGCGACGCTTGGCGGAGGGAGAGGGATTCGAACCCCCGGTACCCTTCCGGGTACAGTGGTTTTCAAGACCACCGCCATCGACCGCTCGGCCATCCCTCCGCTCTTTGTGACAGGTTTTCACATCGTCGATTTCACAGTCGCGCCAGCCTTCGTGATCTTCTCCTTTCCGTCCATGTAAGGGCGCAGCGCCGACGGAATCGTGACCGATCCGTCCTTTTCTTGAAAGTTCTCGAGGATCGCGATGAGCGTGCGGCCGACCGCGAGGCCCGATCCGTTCAGCGCGTGCAGGAGCTCCGCTTTGCCCGACCCGCCGGCGCGGAACTTCAGGTTCGCGCGGCGCGCCTGAAACGCCTCGGTGTTGCTGCAGGACGAAATCTCGCGATACGTCTTCTGGCTCGGCAGCCAGACCTCGATATCGTACGTCTTCGCTGACGAGAAGCCCATGTCGCCGGTGCACAGCAGCACCGTGCGATATGGCAGCTCGAGCCGCTTCAACACCTCTTCGGCATCCGCCGTGAGCGTCTCGAGCTCGTCGTACGACGATTCGGCGGACGTCAATTTTACGAGTTCGACCTTGTCGAACTGATGCTGACGGATCAACCCGCGCACGTCCTGTCCGTACGATCCGGCCTCGCTGCGAAAGCACGGCGTGTAGGCGACGTACTTCATCGGCAGATCGCGGCCGTCGAGAATCTCGCCGCGATGGAGGTTCGTCAGCGGCACCTCCGCCGTCGGCACCATGTAGAGATCCCAGTCGCCGGCGATCTTGAACAAATCCTGCTCGAACTTCGGCAGCTGCCCCGTGCCCGTGAGCGACGCCGCGTTGACCATGAACGGCGGCAGCACTTCGACGTATCCGTGGTCGCGCGTGTGCAGATCGAGCATGAAGTTGATCAACGCGCGCTCGAGCCGTGCGCCGGCGCCGCTGAGGACCGTGAAGCGCGCGCCCGCGACGCGCGTGCCGCGCTCGAAATCGATGATCCCCAGCGCCGGCCCGAGATCCCAGTGCGCCTGCGGCGTGAAGTCGAATTCGCGTGGCACACCGTGCCGCCGCACCTCGACGTTCTCGGCGGCCGTCCTGCCGACCGGCACCGTCGGATGCGGAAGGTTCGGCAGGTTCAGCAGAGCGATGTCGCGCTGCCGCTCGACGGAATCGAGCTGGAATCCGAGCTGCTTGATCTGCGCCGACCGCAGTTTGCTCGCTTCCTGAATCGATGTCGTGTCCTTGCCCTGGCGCTTGGCGCGTGCGATTTCGTCGCCCGACGTGTTCTGCTGCCGCTTCAGTCCTTCGAGCTCCGGGATCAGACGGCGCCGCGCAGTTTCGTACGTCGCGACATCCTCGAGCGTCTTGTCGATGTCGATCCCGCGGGTGCGCAGACGACTCCGCACCTCTTCGAAGTGATCGCGAACGTTCGCGGGGTCGAGCATGTAACCTCAGGTAGACATTGTACGTTACGATTCTGCCGTGGCCACTGTACGCAAGGCCGTCTTCCCCGCCGCCGGCCTCGGCACGCGGTTCCTTCCCGCGACGAAAGCCCAGCCCAAAGAGATGCTTCCGCTGGTCGACAAACCGATCATTCAGTACGGCGTCGAGGAAGCGGTCGCAGCCGGCGCGGGCAACATCATTCTCGTGACGGGACGAGGGAAGAACGCGATCGAAGATCATTTCGACGTGTCGATCGAGCTCGAGTCGTTCCTCGAAGCGCGCGGCAAGCGCGAGCAGCTGGCCGAGGTTCGCAAGATCTCGAACATGATCAACTTCGCGTACGTGCGTCAGGGCGAGCCGCTCGGCCTCGGCCACGCCGTTCTCGTCACGCGCGAGCTCGTGGGCGACGAACCCTTCGCCGTCATCCTCGGCGACGATGTGATCGACGCGACACCGCCGGCCATCAAGCAGCTGATCGACGTCTTCCAGCGGCTCGACGGTCCGATCCTCGCCGTCGAGCGGGTGCCGGGGGAGGACATCTCGAGCTACGGCGTCATCGCGATCGAGCCGAACGTCCGGCTCGGCGACGGCATCTATCAGGTGCGCGATCTCGTCGAGAAGCCGCCGCGCGAGGAGGCGCCGTCCGATCTGGCCATCATCGGCCGCTACGTGCTCACGCCCGACATCTTCCCCGCGCTCGCCGCCACGAAGAGCGATCGCACCGGCGAGATTCAGCTGACCGACGGACTGCGCGAGCTCCTGAAGCAGCGACCGATCTACGCGTGTGAAGTCAAAGGCGTCCGCCACGACACCGGCAACAAGCTCGGATTTCTCAAGGCGGTCGTCTACTTCGCGCTGCGGCGTCCCGACCTCGCCGACAAATTCGCCGACTATCTCTCGTCGGTCAATCTGCAGGAGTTCGCAGGGAAGCGCTAGTCTTTCGGGGTACTGGATGAAGATTCGGTCTTCGCAGGCTTGCCCGGCTTGGTCTCGGTCTTCGTCTCGGTCTTCGTCTCCGTCTTCGTCTCTGTCTTGTCGCTTTTCTCGCTTTTCCCGCCGTTCGACGAAGCGCCTTCCGCGGCAGTGGACGAATCCTTCTTCGCGTAGTCGGTGATATACCAGCCGCTGCCTTTGAAGTGAATGGCCGGCGACGACATCAGCTTGCGGACCGGTCCCTTGCCGCACAGCTCGCACGTCTCGAGCGGGGCGTCGGAAAATCTCTGGATCTTCTCGAAGCGGCGCCCGCAGGCGTCACATCGGTATTCGTAGAGCGGCATCGGCCTCCAGCGTCTTTATTCAATCACATCGCCATCGTCGCCCAGCATCAGTTGACGATGGAGCCAAAAGGGCGCGGTACCCTGCGACAGCAGCGTGTCGTGGAACGAGCGGAGCGAAAACGATTTGCCCTGCTGCTGTTTCACGTCCTGCCTCAGTTTCAACAGCGCGAGCTTGCCGACGCTGTACACGAGGTACGTCGGATCGAACGTGCCGCGCTCGGCTTCCCGGCGCGCGCTCGCTTCTTCCATGAACGCTTCTTCGCGAAACAACCGGACGCCCTGCTCGACTGACATGTCTTCCGCATGCAGCTTGATGCAGACGAGAAACCGCGCGAGCCGGATGAGCGACTCGGCGAGCTGACCGAGCTGAATGCTGTATTCGCGCCGACCGAAGCCGGCCTCGATCATCATCTGCTCGCAGTAGTGCGCCCAGCCTTCGACGAACGACGCCGGCGAGAACATGATCGACTTGCGCGTCTTCGACTCGACGCGCCGCAGGTGCTGGTAGTGGAGGAAGTGGCCCGGATACACCTCGTGGATCGAGATCGACCACAGCGTCGGATAGTTGTAGTCGCGCAGGTGCTCGTCCTGACGCTCGGGCGTCCAGCTCGGATCGACGTCGGTCAGGTAGTAGTACGCGCGCGTCGGCTTGGTCTCGAAGGGACCGGGCGTCCACATGCTGGCGAACGACCACCGGTAGAACTCGGGGGTTGGCGCCACAGTGATGTCTTCGCCGGCGGGCAGCGTGATGATCGACTGGCGCTGGACGAACGTCGCCAGTTCATCGAGCTGCTCGCGGCCGACGTCGACGAGCTCCCCGGGTTTCGGGTGCTCGGCCTTGGTCCGTGCCCACGCCTCGAGCGCATCGCCGCCGTCCATTCGACCGGCGAGCGACTTGAACGCTTCCTGCGTGGCATGCAGCTCGCGCGTCGCGATCGCGAGCAGCCGATCGACCGGCACGGCGAGCCCTTCATCGAGGCGGAGCTTCTGCTCGAAGCGTTCGCGCCCGAGGCGGAACGACGCGCGCGCTCTCGGCGCAACCTCGTTCTCCAGGAACTCGATGTACGACGCGACGGCGTGCGTCGCTTCCGTCTGCGCGTCGGCGAGATCGCCGAGGAGATGCAAATCGTCCACGTCACGGAACGCGCGGGGCAGATCTTCTTCGATGAACTTCAGCGCGCCGCGCATCGTCTCGACGCCGACCTTGACGAAGATGCCCGGCGGATCCTTGATGTTGTCGCGCGCGGCCTGCAGCAGCCGCGGCGTCTGACGCAGCTTCGACAGCACGCGACGCGCGCGTTCGGCCGCAGGGGCGTGTGAGAACAGCGCCTGGCCGGCGAGGCTCGACGCGAGGATGTCCGAGTAATACTGCGGGTTGCGCTCCCAGGTCCGGACGTCCTCGAGCTCGAAGATGCGCGACTGCAGATTCGCCCGCAGCATGCGGTGCTCGAGACGTTCGATGTCGGTCAGCGTCTCCTGGCTGATCTCGTCGAGCCGCCGCAGATACCCGGTGAGGGCATGTACCTCGCTGTCGATCGCGTGCCGGCTCATGTCCTCGAGCAAATCGTCGTGCGTATGGACGCCGTCGAGCGTCGCATGCGTGGGATGTGTCTCGTGGAGATAACCGAGCAGGTCGTCGACGAAGTGCGGAAGGGGCTCCGAAGCTATCATCGTTTCCTGACACCCGCTCCTCGGCAGAGGTAAGTCCCCGCCACGGCGAACGATCCGTCAATGGTACAATAAACCTCCTCCACTCATGGCGGGGACGTTGTTCGTGGTCGCCACGCCGATCGGCAACCTCGACGACATCACGCTCCGCGCGCTCAAGATTCTTCGAGACGTCTCGGTGATCGCCGCGGAGGACACACGGCGCACGGCGCATTTGCTCGCGCGCCACGCGATTGCGACGCCGACGACGAGCCTGCACGAGCACAACGAGGCAAAGAAATCGGCATCGCTGGTCGCCCGCCTCGAGCGCGGCGATCACGTCGCGCTGGTGTCGGACGCGGGTACACCCACGGTGTCCGATCCGGGAAGACGCCTCATCCGCGACGCTGTCGCGGCCGGCATTCGGGTCGAGCCGATTCCAGGTGCGAGCGCCGTTCTGGCCGCCCTTTCAGTGGCTGGGTTAAACACTGAGCTGTTCACGTTCCTTGGCTTTCCACCAGCTAGGGCTAAAGCCAGAAAAGACTGGTTAGAACGGCTACGGTTGCTCAACGGCGTGGCAGTGTTCTTCGAAGCCCCTCATCGGATCCGCATCACGCTGACAGAGCTTCTGGAGGTGTTGGGCGACTGTCAGGTTGTAATCGCCCGTGAGCTCACCAAGATTCACGAAGAATTGGTCAGAGGACCAATTTCGGCAGTCTTGGAGCGGCTGCCGCAGCCGCGGGGCGAGTTCACTGTCGTGCTCGAAATCGGTTTAATGCCACAAGAATCGCAGGAGGTAATTGGTGAAGTGCCAGATAAAATGTCTGCCTCTAGGCGCGAATCAATCTCTGCCCTCGCACGGATACTGGGGCTCTCAGTGAACGACGTCTATACGGCATTGGAGACTCTCAGGAAATAGGTCATATGCCTTGCCTCTGGCCAGGCAAACCCGACCATGACTTGACCGATCAAGTGGCGTTCTGCTACTTTACGGCGCTTCCAGCGCGCATTTTCTAAGGCTTGCGGGCGTTTATGGCGAAGCGGCGTGCCCTCTCCCGTCCACCGAAGGCGCCAACAAACGCCCCGTCCTCTCCGACAATGCCTCGGTCGGAAACGGAGCGGTTGCGTCCGCCGACACGTGTGCCTCCGGCTCAACAGCAGCCGCAACGCCGATCGACATATTTTGAAGCTGTTGCTCTGTACGAACGAGGTCTGGAAACGCTGCAACGTCACGCCTACCAGGAAGCGGCTGAGCTCTTTGAATCGGTGCTGCGCCAGTACCCGGAGGAAAAAGAGCTGCACGAGCGCGTGCGCCTCTATCTGAACATCTGCCAGCGACAGGCGGCGCCTCGCGTCGCCGCTCCGCAGACGATCGACGAACGGCTGTATGCCGCCACGCTTGCGATCAACGGCGGGCAGTATGACCAGGCGATTGGCCATCTCCGCCTGGTGCGCGACGAAGATCCCGACAACGACCACGCGTTGTACATGCTCGCCGTCGCGCACGCGCAACGCAACGAGCCGGCCGAAGCCGTCGCGCACCTCGAACGCGCCATTGCGCTGAATCCGGAGAACCGCGCGCTCGCGCGCACCGATCCAGATCTCGAGCCGCTTCGCGGCGACGAAGCGTTCCGGGCGGCACTCGAAGCGCCGCCCTCGCCTCCGCGTCCATCGCTCAAACGCCCGTTGAAAACGCGATCGGCGCGATAATCAGCGCGTACAGCCTTGGGACGTTGCGAGGAGCAACGCGCTGAGCAGCAGCGGCGGGGTTGGTCCCTGCCGCGATGGGGAGATGTGGGGCCCCACGCGATTAAGAAATGAATCTTCACGTCGCCATTCTCGCTGCCGGCAAAGGCACGCGGATGAAATCGGCGCGTCCGAAGGTGTTGCACCGGGTGGCCGGACTGCCGCTCATCGAACACGTCCTGGCGACCGCCGCCGCACTCAAACCGCAGACGACGACCATCGTCGTCGGGTATCAGGCGGCGGAGGTGGAAGAGGCGCTCCTGCGGCACTGCGGGCTCACTTTTGTGGTGCAGGAACCACAACTTGGGACGGCCCATGCGCTCCTGACCACCGAACAGGTTCTGGGACATGCCCGCGGCACGGTCATTCTCCTGTACGGTGATGTCCCGCTCCTGTCGCGTGCGACGCTCGAAAACCTCGTCGAACGACATCGTTCACGAAAGGCAGCGGCGACGGTGGTCACAGCAATCGTCGACGATCCCGGCGGCTACGGACGTATCGTCCGGTCCGGCGAGCAGATTGCACGTATTGTCGAGGAGAAGGACGCCAGCTCGGCCGAGCGCAAGATCCGCGAGATTAATTCTGGTATCTACGCCTTCGAGCTCGCAGGGCTGTTCGACGCGGTGCGCAGCATCGCCACTGAAAATGCGCAGCGCGAGTACTACCTGACGGATCTTGTCGCGGTTTATCGAAAGCGGGGAATGAACGTGGAAACGGTGATTGTCCCGAACGCCGACGAAATCCGAGGCGTCAACAGCCGAAGCGAGATGGCGGCGCTGAGTCGGATTGCGAGAGATCGAAAAACGGCAGAGCTGATGGCGGCCGGCGTCACGATCGAGGACCCGGCGACGGCGTACATCGATCGCGATGTGACGATTGGCGCCGACACGATTATCCACCCGGGCGTGTGCCTCGAGGGGAACACCACGATCGGCGGCGGCTGCGAGATCCACAGCGGCGTGCGGATTGTGAACTCGGCGATCGGCGATCGCGTCACGGTCTTCAACCACTGCGTGATCACCGATGCGCGCGTCGCGAGCGACGCGAAAGTCGGTCCCTTCGCGCATCTGCGCAATGACGCGGACATCCGCGAGAAGGCGCGCGTCGGCAACTTCGTCGAGCTGAAGAAGACGGTTCTCGGCGAAGGATCGAAATCGATGCACCTCGCGTATCTCGGCGACGCGACGATCGGCGAGCGGGTGAACATCGGCGCCGGCACCATCACATGCAACTACGACGGCGAAAAAAAGAATCAGACCATCATCGAAGACGGTGCGTTCATCGGCAGCGACTCGCAATTGATCGCGCCGGTGACGATCGGCGCAGGTGCATACGTAGGCAGCGGCGCGACAATTCGCGAAGACGTTCCGTCCGGCGCGCTTGCGGTCAGCGCGGGAAAGCAGCGGAACATCGAAGGTTGGGTCGATAAAAGAGGTAAGAGCCGAAAAAGCGATAGGAAGCGGTGACGTTCTGTTCTGGATACGCGCGAGCGGAACACCGCGAGCGCGTCAGCCGAGTGACGCCTTGAGCCGTTGCGAGGCGCAGCGCGACGAGCAACAGCGGCGGGGGTGGGGCCCGCCGCAATGGGAGATGTGGGCCCCACGAGGAATAAGAAAATGTGTGGAATTATCGGCTACATCGGGCCGAAGGACGTCGTTCCCGTCCTGATCGACGGCCTGCGGCGTCTCGAATATCGCGGCTACGACTCAGCCGGCGTCGCCGTCGTCCGCGACGGCGCGGTGAATCTCCGGCGCAGCGCCGGCAAACTCTCGAACCTCGAAGACGTCATCGGGTCGGATCCGATCACGGGCGACTACGGCGTCGGGCACACGCGCTGGGCCACGCACGGGCGCCCCACTGAAGAGAACGCGCACCCGCACCGCGACTGCACCGGCAAGGTCGTCGTGGTCCACAACGGGATCATCGAGAACTACCTCGATCTGAAGCTGGAGCTCCAGGCGCAGGGGCACGTCTTCGTCACCGAGACGGACACGGAGATCGTCGCGCATCTCGTCGAGCGCGAGATGAAAAATGACGGTCTCGAGAACGCCGTGCGGCGCGCGCTGATGCTGATGCGCGGCCTCTTCGCGCTCGTGCTGATCTCCGCCGACGATCCCGAGAAAATCGTCGCCGTCCGCAACGGCCCGCCGATCGTCGTCGGCCTCGGCGACGGCGAGTTCTTCGTCGCGTCCGACATCCCGGCAATCTTGAGCCACACGCGCGACGTTGTGTTCCTCGGCGACGAGGAGATGGCGGTCATTACCAGGACCGGCGTCATCTTTACCGATTTCTTCGGCCGGCCGGTGTCCAAGGCCACGCAGCGCGTGCTCTGGGACCCGATCATGGCGGAGAAGGCGGGCTACAAGCACTTCATGCTCAAGGAAATCTTCGAGCAGCCGACCGCCGCGCGCGAGACGATCCTCGGCCGCGTGTCGCAGGACAGCGGCAAGGTGTTCCTCGAAGAAATGAAAGTCAGCGACGCGACGCTCGCCAAGGTCGATCGCGTGACGATTCTCGCGTGCGGCACGTCATGGCACGCGGGGCTCGTCGGCAAGTTCATGATCGAGCAGCTCGCGCGCATCCACGTCGACGTCGACTACGGATCCGAGTATCGCTACCGTAAACCGATCGTCACCAGGAACACGCTCGCCGTCGTCATCACGCAGTCAGGCGAGACGGCCGATACGCTGGCGGCGCTGCGCGAGGCGAAGCACGAGGGCGCCAGCAGCATTTCGATTTGCAACGTCGTCGGCAGCATGGCGACCCGGGAGACCGACGGCACCATCTACACGCATGCCGGACCGGAAATCGGCGTCGCCTCGACGAAGGCCTTCACCTCGCAGCTGGTCGCGCTGTATTTGCTGGCACTGCGGCTCGGTCAGGTGCGCGGCGTGCTCTCGCCGGATGCGTCGAAACCTCACGTCGACGCCTTGTTGCAGCTGCCGCAGCTCCTCGAACAGACGCTGAAGGTGGCCTCCGACGTGGAAGAGATTGCCAGCCGTTTCCACACCCGCACCGACTTCTTGTACTTGGGACGTGGCATCAACTACCCGATCGCCCTCGAAGGCGCGCTGAAGCTGAAAGAAATCTCGTACATTCACGCCGAGGGCTACCCCGCCGGCGAGATGAAGCACGGTCCGATTGCGCTGATCGACGAGCGGCTGCCGGTTGTTGCCATCTCCCCCGACGATCACGTGTTTGAAAAGATGATCGGCAACATGCAGGAAGTCAAAGCGCGTGGCGGTTCGGTCATCGCGTTGACGACCCGCGGCGATCGCAAGCTGGCGTCGATCCTCGATCAGTCGAGAGACTTCGTTCTCGAGCTGCCACGGGCGCCGGAGCTCCTCACGCCGATCGTGATGGTGCTTCCGCTTCAGTTGCTCGCGTACGACATCGCGGTGCGCCGCGGCTGCGACGTCGATCAGCCGCGGAATCTCGCGAAGTCAGTCACAGTAGAATAGGGATTCGGGATTCGGGATTTGGGATTTGTCGGGATTGGTTTCGATCGGGATTCGTTTCCGAGCGAATCCCGAATCCCCAATCCCGAATCCCAATGCAATCCCGATGCAATTCCTCGACGCACTCAATCCTGAACAGCGCGAAGCGGTCCTGCACATCCGCGGACCGCTCCTCATTCTCGCCGGCGCCGGATCAGGCAAGACGCGTGTCATCACCAGCCGCATCACGTACCTCGTCGGCGATGGACACGCCGAGCCGCATGAAGTGCTCGCGGTCACGTTTACGAACAAGGCCGCGGAAGAGATGCGCGCGCGCGTCGAGGCGCTCCTCGGATCGGAGTGCAGCGGCATGTGGATGTCGACGTTTCACTCGCTGTGCGCGCGGCTTCTGCGGCGTGAAGCGCCCGCGATCGGCCTCTCGCGCGATTTCGTCATCTACGACTCGTCCGATCAGCTGACGGTCGTCAAGCGCGCGCTGAAAGATCTCCACATCGACGACACCTTCGTTCAGCCGCGGGTGGCGCTGGCGCGCATCAGCCACGCGAAGAATCGGATGGAAGGTCCGGATGCGATCGCCGCAAACGCAGGCTGGAACCGCAAGGACGAGCAGATCGCGAAGGTGTACGCGCTCTATTTGAAGGCGCTGCAGGACAGCGGCGCGCTCGATTTCGACGACCTGCTCTTGAAGACCGTGGATCTGTTCGAGCAGTCGGAACGGGTACGCGCGAAGTACGCGGAGCAGTTCCGTTTCGTCATGGTCGACGAGTACCAGGATACGAACCGCCCGCAGTACCTGCTGATTCGACGCCTCGCCGAAGTGCACCGCAACCTTTGCGTCGTGGGCGACCCGGACCAGTCGATCTACAAATGGCGCGGCGCCGACCTGCGGAACATTCTCGACTTCGAGAACGATTTCCCCGAGGCAACCATCGTCAAGCTCGAGCGCAACTACCGCTCGACGCAGATCATCCTTGACGCAGCCACCGCGGTCATCACGCAGAATCGGAAGCGCAAGGACAAGCGACTGTGGACCGACCGCAAAGGCGGCGACCGCATCGTCTACTTCCGCGGCGGCGACGAGCTCGAGGAAGCCGATTTCATCACGCGGACCGCCCGGACGGCGCTCGCCGACGATGTCGACGCCACGGTCGCCGTGCTGTATCGCACCAACGCGCAGTCGCGAACCATTGAAGACGCGCTGATGCGTGAGGGCATCAGCTACAAAATCGTCGGCGGCGTCCGATTCTACGAGCGGAAGGAAATCAAGGACGCGCTGGCATACATGCGCCTGGTCATCAACCCGCACGACGACGTGAGCTTGCGGCGCGTCATCAATGTGCCGGCGCGCGGCATCGGCAAAGGCGTCATGGACGCCGTGGAGAAGGTGGAACCGGCCACCGACGACAACATGCCGCTGCTCGCGGCGGGGTTGCAGCCGGCGCCTTCGGCCAATTCGCTGTGGGCGCGACTCGTGCGCGGCCTCGAGGATCGCGCGTTCCCGGCGCGGGCGGCCGCGTCGCTCACCGTATTTCGCGATCTCATCGTGAATCTCACGGCGATGGCGCGCCAGGAACCGGTGTCGTTCGCGATCGGCAAGATGCTGGACCAGAGCGGCTACCTGCAGGACCTGCGCGAAGAGCGCAGCGAGGATGCGGAGAGCCGTATCGAAAACCTCGCCGAGCTCGTGTCGGCCGCTCGCGAATACGAGAGCCGCGAGGCCGAGCCGACACTCGGCGGATTCGTCGATCGGTTGTCGCTGCTGTCGGATGCCGACGAGGAAGCCGGGTCCAGAGACGCGCGCGTCTGGATGATGACGCTGCACAGCGCGAAAGGACTCGAATTTCCAGTCGTGATTCTCGCCGGCCTCGAAGAAGGACTGTTTCCACACTCGCGATCGAGCGAGGATGCTGAGGAGCTCGAGGAGGAACGGCGCCTCTGCTACGTCGGCATGACGCGCGCCCGGTCCAGGCTCGTTCTCACAGGCGCCGCGCGCCGCCGGATCTTCGGCGAGTACCAGGCGAGCAAGCCATCGCGGTTCATCGAAGAGGTGCCTGCCGAGCTCCTCGATCAAACGACGTCGTCGTACACGTCGTCGAACGACCGTGCCTATCAAAGCAACTTCTACGAGTTCCGCACCAATCCGTACGGACGCGGACGCGGCAATCGCGCCCGCGAGGAAACGGCCACCTATGCGTACGAGGACGAGGATCAGTCGACCGGCATGAATCTGCGTCCCGGCATGCGCGTCCGGCACCCCCAGTTCGGCGTCGGCAGCGTCATCAGCGTCGAGCCGCTCGACGACGACACGAAGCTGATCGTGCGATTTGCGGCCGTGGGCCAGAAGACGCTGCGCGCGAAATACGCGCGGCTCGAGCCCGCGTAAACCGCGAGTCGTTGGTCCGATGACATCGAACGGCACCGCGATCGCGGGCGTCGTGTTCGGCGCGCTGATCGCGTTCTTCGTGTATCAGTGGTGGTTCAATCCGACGCGCGCCGTGCAGCGTCGGCTCAACGAGATTGCCGCCACCTTGTCGGTGCCCGAGGACGAACCGTCGGTTGCGCGCGTCACACGGATAGCGCAGCTTCGCAAGTTTCTCGCTGACGATGTTCGGATTCGTGCGGGCGAAGGCGAACTGGCGTCGCGCGATGCGGTCGTGGGCGTGGTCGCCGCCTTCACGCCGCCTCCTGGTGGCTGGAACGTTCAGTTCGTGGACGTACAGATCAAAGTCGACGGGTCCGGCGAGGCCGCGGCCGTCCGCATGGCGGTCGAAGTCAACGCGCGCGATCCGCGCACCGGCCAGCCGACGGTCGATGCGCGGGAGGCAATCGTGACGATGAAGAAGCAGAATGCCGGGTGGGTCGTCACGACCGCCGAGGCGAAAGACACGGTGCCACGTTAGGGCGTCGCCACGTCAGGGCGTCACGAGGTCTTCGTTCCTGCCGGCGCCGCGGCGTCTTTGAGGCTCGTGATCACCCAGCGGCCGGTGATGTCCCCTTTCTCGCCTTTCAAAAGCGCCCGTTGCATCGTAATCATGTAGGTGTGCGGCGAGGTCTCGCCGTTCGGCTGGCGCAGCGTCGCATTCACCGTCACCTCCTTCGACACGAGCTCGCCGTCGTACTTCGCGACGTCGATCGGATTGCGCGGATCCGCGACGCTCATCTTCACCATCGCGCTCTCGGTCGCGAGCTTCCGGCGTGCGTCGGTCACCTTGCGCGACAGCTCGATTCCTTCATCGAGCATCCTGAACCACGACGCCTGCACGTCTGCGTCGCCGCCTTTCAGCTTGGCTGTGCGCCCGGCTTTGACGACGCGCTGAACCGCCTCGTCGTTCTCCTGCCGAAACGTCTCGCGCCGCGTGTTCAGCGCCGTGTCTTCCGCTTTCGCATCGTCGTGCGCCTTGGCGAGCGACCGCAGCGTGAGCGGCTTGCGCTGTTCGGCGCTCACGTTCGTGATGCTGAAGCTGGTGACGGTCCCCTGCTTCTGCGGGTCGAGCGCGACCATCGAGAAGCCGTCGAGCGTGGTGTTGTCGCGCAGGCGCGAGGCAGTGAAGAACTGGTTGAGAATCGGCTGCTCGGCAGCGCCGGAGCAGCCGGCGAAGAGGGGAATCAGGGTGGTCAGCGACGCGGCGAGGAGTACTGAAACGCGTGGTCTCAGCCGATCCATACCAACCTCCCGGGACCTGGCAGCCCTCTAAAGGGCTGCGCTACTGCTTTACGTGTTTGGCTCTTCGTCCTCTTTTTCTACGAGCTTCGCGACGGAGACGACGTTGTCGCTCTCCTCGATGTCGATGAGTCTGACGCCCTGCGTGGCGCGACCGATGGCGCGCACGTCGTTGGTCTGCATCCGCAGGATCATGCCCTGCTGCGTGATCAGCAGCATCTCGTCGCCCTCCTGCACGTAGGCGACGCCGACCACGATGCCGTTGCGATCGCTCGTGGAGATGTTGATGATACCGACCCCGCCGCGCGACTGCACGCGGTATTCCTCGATCTCGGTTCGCTTGCCGTAGCCGCGTTCGGTCACCGTGAGCAGCGTACCGCCCGGGCGCACCACTTCCATTGCGACGACCAGATCGTCGTCTCGCAGCGTGATGCCGCGAACGCCGTAGGCCGTGCGGCCCATGGCCCGGATATCGCTTTCGTGAAAACGAATCGCCATTCCGTTGCGCGTGCCGATGAAAATCTCACCGCTGCCGTCGGTCACCTGGACGGTGATGACGGCGTCGCCGTCCTCGACGCCCATCGCGATGATGCCGCCGGCGCGCGGGTTGCTGAAGGCGGACAGCGCCGTCTTCTTCACGACGCCCTTGCGCGTCCCCATCACGATGAACTTGTTCTCCTCGAACTCCTTCACCGCCAGCATCGCCGCAATCTTCTCGCCTTCGTCCATCGACACGAGGTTCGCGATCGACTTGCCCTTGCCGCCGGGTCCGACGTCCGGAATCTCGTGGACCTTCAGCCAGTACGCGCGGCCGCGGTCCGAGAAGATCATGATGTAGGCGTGCGTCGACGCGACGAACAGATGGCTGACGAAATCCTCGTCGCGCGTGCGCATGCCGATGCGCCCCTTGCCGCCGCGGCGCTGGCTGCGGTACGTCGAGATGGCCGTGCGCTTGATGTAGCCGGTGTTGGTGACCGAGATCGCCATGTCCTCTTCGGCGATCAGGTCTTCGATGCTGATCTCGCCCGACTCGTCGATGATCTGGGTGCGGCGGTCGTCGCCGTACCTGGTCCGCACCTCCTTCAGCTCGTCGACGATGATCTGCATCAGCAGCCGCTCGCTCGCGAGGATCGCGCGCAGCCGTTCGATCGTCTTCAGCAGCTCCGCCAGCTCGTCGAGAATCTTCTCCCGCTCCAGGCCGGTGAGTCGCTGCAGCTGCATGTCGAGGATCGCCTGCGCCTGGATCTGCGTCAGGCTGAAGCTCGCCATCAGGCCTTCCCGGGCCTCGGGCGGCGTCTTCGATCCGCGAATCAGCTTGATCACCTCGTCGAGACGATCGAGCGCAATCTTGAGCCCTTCGAGGATGTGATAGCGCGCCTCGGCCTTCTTCAGCTCGTATTCGGTCCGGCGCCGCACGACCTCGCGCCGGAACTCGACGAACGTCTCGACGAGCTCGAGCAGGTTCAGGACCTTGGGCCGGCCGCCGACGATGGCGAGCATGATGACGCCGAAGCTCGTTTGCAGAGGCGTGTGCTTGTAGAGATTGTTCAGAATGACATCGGGCACCTCGCCGCGCTTCAGCTCGATGACGATCCGCATCCCCTCGCGATCCGATTCGTCACGCAGATCGGAGATCCCCTCGATCGTCTTCTCGCGCACCAGGTCGGCAATCCGCTCGAGCAGATTCTTCTTGTTCACCTGATACGGGATCTCGGAAATCACGATCGAGATCCGATCGCCCTTCTTGTTGGTCTCGATCGTCGAGCGCGCCCGCATCAGAATCGAGCCGCGGCCCGTCGTGTGCGCCTGAACGATGCCTGCGCGTCCGATGATGTAACCGGCCGTGGGGAAGTCGGGGCCGGGAATCAGCTTGATCAGCTGTTTGAGTTTTTCCCCGCGCGTCATCGCGGGGCCGACGTCCTGCGCCACGTCCCGGGCCGGCTGCAGATGCGTCTGTTCGATCAGCCAGATGCAGCCCTCGACGACCTCGCGCAGATTGTGCGGCGGCACGTTGGTCGCCATGCCGACGGCGATACCCGCCGACCCGTTCACGAGCAGATTCGGGAACGGCGCCGGGAGAACCGTGGGCTCCTCGGTCGTCTCGTCGTAGTTCGGCACGAAGTCGACGGTCTCGTTGTCGAGATCCGTCATCATGTCGTCGCCGAGCGCCTGCAACCGCGCCTCGGTGTACCGCATCGCCGCCGGAGGATCGCCGTCGACCGATCCGAAGTTGCCCTGGCCGTCGACCAGCGGATAGCGCATGTTGAAGTCCTGCGCCAGCCGTACGAGCGTGTCGTAGATCGAGGCGTCGCCGTGGGGATGGAAGTTGCCCATCACCTCGCCGACGATCTTCGCGCACTTCCTGTACGCGCGGCCGGGCGAGAGCCCCATCGTCTTCATGCCGTACAGCACGCGGCGATGCGCCGGCTTCAACCCGTCGCGCGCGTCGGGCAGCGCTCGTCCGATGATTACGCTCATGGCGTAATCCATGTACGAACGCTTCATTTCGTCTTCGATGTTGACGGGGTGGTGCTGCGGTACTAGGTCTGCCATGCTGCTTGGGATTTGGAATTCGGGATTTGGGATTCGCAGCGATTCGGGAAGCGTGACTCGCGTGATCCGCGAATCCCGAATCCCAAATCAGGATCCCTCAGACGTCCAGGTTCTTTACATCCAGCGCGTTGTCCTCGATGAACTTGCGGCGCGGCTCGACCTGATCGCCCATCAACGTGGTGAACATCAGATCCGCTTCGGTGTGATCTTCGGCGCGCACCTGCAATAGCGTGCGCGCTTCCGGATTCATCGTCGTCGCCCAGAGCTGATCGGGATTCATTTCGCCGAGGCCCTTGTAGCGGTTGATCGCGACACCTTTCTTTCCTGCGGTGATGAAGAAATCGACGATCGCGTCGAGCGACTGCAGGCGGACGTCGCTGAACTTCTCTTCGCCGTCGGCGCCGGCGACCGCGGCCACGACGACGTCGCCGTCGACGGCGGACAAGTCGCGATGATTCGCCAGCAGCGTCCGGTACTCGGCAGCGGTGACGAAATCGACGCCGATCGTATGCTGCCGCGGGTACCCGCTCGATCGATCTTCGACGTGCAGCAGATAGCGGTTGTGCTCTTCGTCGCGCTGCACGGTGACCGTCCGCGTCGGCGTCGTCAGCGCCTGCGCGAGCGTCTCGAGTTGGTCCTTGTCGGCGAAGTACTCGCGGTCGGCGCCGGCCGCCACGAGCGCTTCGACGATCTCTCTCGGATGGCCGCGCCGCTCGACGACGTGCAGGAACTTCTGGTGCGCGATCATCTTCTGCAGCAGCCGCTCCAGATCCGCGCCCGAGATTTCGATCTTCTTCGAAGGGATGCGCATGACGCGCGCTTCGGTGGCGCGCTTGATCAGGTAGCCGTCGAGCTCGCGCTCGTCCTTGATGTAGGTCTCGGCCTTGCCGCGTTTCACGCGAAACAGCGGCGGCTGCGCGATATACACGTAGCCGCGCTCGATGAGCGCCGGCAGTTGGCGGTAGAAGAACGTCAGGAGCAGCGTGCGGATGTGCGAGCCGTCGACGTCCGCGTCCGTCATGATGATGACGCGATGGTACCGGACCTTGTCGGCATCGAAATCTTCGACGCCGATGCCGCATCCGAGCGCAGCAATCATCGTCTTGATCTCGTCGCTGCTGAGCATCTTGTCGAAGCGCGCCTTCTCGACGTTCAGAATCTTGCCCTTGAGCGGCAGAATCGCCTGGAACCGCCGATCGCGCCCCTGTTTCGCCGACCCGCCGGCCGACTCGCCCTCGACGATGTACAGCTCGCTGAGAGCGGGATCGCGCTCCTGACAATCGGCGAGCTTGCCCGGCAACGAGCCGCTGTCGAGGGCGCCTTTGCGCCGGACGAGATCGCGCGCCTTGCGGGCGGCCTCGCGCGCGCGTGCGGCATCGGCGGCCTTGCCGATGATGCGCCGCGCAACCGACGGGTTTTCTTCGAGAAAGGCGCCGAGCTTGTCGTTGACGATCGCTTCGACGATGCCCTTCACCTCGGTGTTGCCCAGCTTCGTCTTCGTCTGCCCTTCGAACTGCGGATGCGGAATCTTGCAGCTGATCACGGCGATGAGACCTTCGCGGATGTCGTCGCCGGTGATGCTTTCCTTCAGGTCCTTGGTCAGATTGTTCTTGCTGCCGTAGAAGTTGATCGTCCGCGTGAGCGCCGAGCGGAAGCCCGACAGGTGCGTGCCGCCCTCGTGGGTATTGATGTTGTTCGCGAACGAATACACCGTCTCGGCGTACCCGTCGTTCCACTGCAAGGCGATCTCGACGTCGATGCTGTCCTTCTCGCCGTGCATGTAAATCGGCTTCTCGTTCACCGCGGCCTTGTTCTTGTTCAGGTGCTGGACGAACGAGACGATGCCGCCTTCGTAGTGGAACTTGTGGCTCTTGCCATCGCGCTCGTCGTCGAGCGTGATGAGGACGCCGCCGTTCAGGAACGCGAGCTCGCGCAGCCGCTGCGCCAGCGTGTCGAAGCTGAACTCGGTCGTCTCGAAGATTTGCGGATCCGGCTTGAACGTGACCTTCGTGCCGCGGCGTTTGGTCGTGCCGGTCATTTCCAGTTCGCCGGTCGGCCTCCCGCGCTCGTAGCTTTGCTGGTAGACCTGTCCGTTGCGCCAGATTTCGAGGTCGAGCGTTTCCGACAACGCATTGACCACTGACACGCCGACGCCGTGCAGCCCGCCCGACACCTTGTAGGCGCTGTTTTCGAACTTGCCGCCGGCGTGCAGCACCGTCAGGACGACTTCCGCCGCCGACTTTCCGCTTTCGTGCTGGTCGACCGGAATGCCGCGGCCGTTGTCGACGACGGTCACCGATCCGTCGATGTGAATCGTGACGTTGACCTGATCGCAGAACCCTGCCAGCGCTTCGTCGACGGAGTTGTCGACGACCTCGTAGACGAGATGATGCAGCCCGGCCGGCCCGGTCGATCCGATGTACATCGCCGGACGTTTCTGGACGGCCTCGAGACCCTCGAGAACCTTAATCTTGTCCGCCGAGTAATCGTTGACGTCTTCGCTCAATCCGGGGGCCCCTGCCCACCGGACGCGCTCCGCGGGGACCCCTTCGCCCCGCTCCGCTGGAGCGACACCATGTCCGTTGTTGCCGGCGGGCACCTCCGGCGTCAGCGGTTGTTCTCCTGGATGTTCTGTCCGATCGGTATGATTCACGCGATTCCTAATCTCAATCCCGAATCCCGAGTCTCAGACTCTCATCGGCATGATCACGTACGTATAGTCGTAGTCTTCGGCCCCAACCGGCTTCATCAGCGCCTGGCTCACTTCGTCCTTCAGCTCGAGCGACACGACGTCGGTCGAAACGGCGGAAAGAAAATCGAGCACGTACTGCGCGTTGAAGCAGATCTGCATCGGCGCGCCCGTGTAGTCGACCGTCAGCGTTTCCTTGGCTTCGCCGAGATCCGGACTGCTGGAAGTGATGTCGACTTTGCCTTTGTCGATTTGGATCTTCACGGCGCGCGACCGTTCGTTCGAGAGCAGCGCCACCCGCTTCACGGCGTTCGTCAACCGATCGCGCTCGAATTCGATTCGCTTGTCGTTCCCTTTCGGGATGACGCGCTCGTACGCCGGGAACTGACCGTCGATCATCCGCGAGATCAGCAGGCGATCGCCGACGTGAAAGAACAGATGATTCTCGCCTCGCTCGTACGCGATGTCGCCCTCGCCCTCCATCAGCAGGCGCGACAGCTCGCCGAGCGTCTTCTTCGGAAGAATCGCTCTGATTTCGTCGGTGTCCTTGTTCGCTTTGCCGTCGCGCGGTACGGTGACGAGCGCCAGGCGGTGCCCATCGGTGGCGACGAGGCTCATCGAATCAGGGCGCAGCACGAACAGCGCGCCGTTCAGAAAATATCGTGTGTCCTCTCCGGTGATCGCGAAGTGCGTTTTCGCAACCATCTCCTTCAGCGCGCTTCGAGGCAGCGTTGCGCTCGGCGCGCCGGCGCCCGACTCGGGGAGGGTCGGGAAGTCTTCGCGCGGCAGCGTCTGCATCCGCGAATCGAACCGATCCGCCGCGACCTTCACGCCTCCCTTGTCTTCGGCAATCCGGATGTCGGTTTCGGGCAGTGCCTTGATGATCTCGTAGAACTTTTTCGCCGGAAGCGTGAGCGATCCGCTCTTGGCGACCGATGCATTGCACTTGCTGCGCAATCCAACTTCGAGGTCGGTGGCCAGAAAGCGCACCTCGTCGCCGTTGGCTTCCATCAGCACGTTGGCCAGGATGGGGATGGTGTTTTTTCTCTCGACGATGCCCTGAAAAAGTTGCAGTTCTCGCAGTAGGTCGTTCTTACGGACGACAAGTTCCATGGCTGTGCTGACCTCGAAAAAGCGCTGGTTTGGAGCGCGATCCTCTGGAGGAGAGGAGAGATTCGAGAATGAGAAAGTATATAGGAAAGGAGGGTGTGTTGAAAAGGAAACCGTCGCTCTTACTGCTTATATTTGAACAGTTTAACCTGTGGGAAAAACGTGACTGAAAAAGCTCGCTTTCGATCCGATTCGGACCCCTGCGACAACCTCGACAGTTTTCCACAGCAATGCACAGATGGGATTGTGGAAAACCCCGATCCCTACCTGAATCCTTCGAGAAAATTACTGATCTGGCTGTTGAAATTCGAGTCCTTTTTCCGCAGATCCTCGACCTTGCGAATGGAATGGATGACGGTCGAATGATGCTTCCCGCCGAAGCTGCGGCCGATCTCGGGCAGCGAAGCATCCGTCAGCGATTTACACAAATACATCGCGACCTGACGAGGCATCGCAATCGACTTCGAATTGTTCCGCGACTTCAGATCGACCATCTTCAGGTTGTAATGCTCGGCGACGAATTTCTGAATCGCCTCGATCGTGATCGCTTTGTCCTCGTGATCAATGATGTTCCTCAGCACCTGCTGCGCGAGCGGCAGCGAGATTTCCTGCCCGGTGAGCGACGCATAGGCGATCAGTCGAATCAGCGACCCTTCGAGCTCGCGGACGTTCGATTTGATCTTGCCGGCGATGTACATCGCCACGTTGTCGGGCAGCGGAACCGTCTCGGTCTCGGCTTTCTTTTTCAGAATCGCGACTTTGGTCTCGAGATCCGGCGATTGGATGTCGGCGATCAATCCCCATTCGAACCGCGATCGAAGCCGCTCTTCGATCGATCGAATCTCGTGGGGCGGACAGTCGCTGCTGAGGACGATCTGCTTCTGCGAATCGTAGAGCGCATTGAACGTGTGGAAGAATTCGGTCTGCGTCCCTTCCTTTCCGGCGAGAAACTGGATGTCGTCGACCAGCAGCACGTCGATCGATCGGTAGCGCTCGCGAAAATCGAGCACGCGGTCGTAGCGGACCGCGTTGATCATTTCGTTCATGAAACGCTCGGACGAGATGTACGTGAGCTTCAGATTTCGATCGTGTTCGAAGACGTATTGACCGACGGCATGCATCAGATGCGTCTTGCCGAGGCCCACGCCGCCGTAGATGAACAGCGGGTTGTACGATCGCGACGGCGCTTCGGCCACGGCGCGGCAGGCGGCATGCGCGAACTGATTCGACGATCCGACGATGAACGTGTCGAACGTGTAGCGGGGATTGAGCCCTGCGGCCGCCGGAGCGTGCGGTACGCCTTCGGCGGCTTGTTCGAGCGCCGCCGCTTCCTCCGCGCTGAGCGCAATCGCCGCCGCGTCGGCGTTTGGATCGCTGACGAAGTGAAGCGCCAGATTCGGACGCAGCACTTCGGCCATCGCTTCGGCGATGACGCCCGAGTAGTGCTTCGTCAGCCAGTCCTGGAAGAGCGGGTTCGGCACGCGGATGGTCACCGAATTGCGGTCTTCGGCGACGAACGCGGTCGGCCGGAACCACGTGTAGAACGCGTGCCGGCCGATCTTGGTCTCTATACGGGCGAGGAGTTGATCCCAGAGATTCATGCGACGCCGCGGAATTACACGGGAATTGGGCGAAAACAGACGAGAGCTGTCAGAGAATGCTGCATTTCGAAGCGAAAGCACGCCAGAGAGGTGATTTCTTGCGATTTTCCACAGGTTTTTCCACAGGTGTGGAAAACTTTGGGTATAGACCAAACGCCCATGGGGTTTACGAGGCCGGAGCGGCCGGAAAAGGACGCCGACTGTAGCACAGTCCGGCTCGCATTGACACTCTTGGAAACCGTTCGTTACCATTGAGGTTTCCGTTCGATCGGAAAGGGATTTCATGAAGGGGAAAAGAACATTTCAGCCCAATACGCGGCACCGGAAGCGCACGCACGGTTTTTTGGTGCGGATGAGCACGAAAAATGGGCGCCTCGTGCTGAAACGGCGCCGGGCCAAGGGGCGTAAGCGGCTCACGGTGAGCAGCGGGTAGTGCGCCGTCTTCGCCGAATCAGTACTGCCGCGGGATGGCCACGAAACAGCTGGCACAGACCTAACCAGTAGGTCTCGGCATGTCGCTGACGGTCTGTCATTTCACGGCTGCAAGCGATGAGATTTCGTCGAGAACAGCGCATCCGTCGCCGCGCCGAATATCAGCAGATATACGAGCGCGGCACCCGAATTCGAAGCCGCTTCAGTACCGTGTTCATCCTGCCCAACGACAAAGGCATCACGCGGCTGGGCATCGCGGCGACACGCAAGCTGGGCGGCGCGGTGGTGAGGAACCGGGCAAAACGTCTGATTCGAGAGGTTTTCCGTCGGAACGCGATCGCGCGGGGCTTCGACGTCGTCATCATTCCCAGGCGCGAGTTGCTCGACGCCAGCCTGACCGTCCTTGAAGCCGATTACCGAGACATCCTCGAACGCCGCCTCCGCCGCGATCCTGGCGCTGATTCGAGGCTATAAAATCCTGCTTTCGCCATACTTTAGGGGCTCGTGCCGCTTCCTGCCGTCGTGTGCCGACTACGCTGCCGAAGCCGTTCAGCAGTACGGCGCACTGCGCGGCGGCTGGCTCGCGGCGCGGCGCCTCGCCAGATGTCACCCTCTCGGTCGCCACGGGTTCGACCCGGTCAAGTAGTCAAGTAAATGGAAAGACGAGTACTTCTCGCAATCTTTCTCTCGTTTCTGGTGCTGTACGTCTACCGGGCGCTCGTCGTGACGCCGGTGCCGAAGCCGGCCGCCGGCGCGCCGGCGGCGGCACCGATTGCCGCAGGCGGCCGCGGCACGCCGTCTCAGCCTGAAGCGGTGACGAATCCGCCGGCCGCGACCGCGGCGCCGTTGCCGATTGCCGCCGCAGCGCCGGCAATCGGCGAAGGTCGGGAGCGGGACATCCGCGTCGAGAATCGCGATGTCATCGCGGTCTTCACGACGCGCGGCGCGCGCCTGAAGAGTCTGCGCCTGAAGCATTATCTCGATCAGGCGAGGCAGCCGCAGGAGCTCGTCGAAAAAGAGATCGAATCGCTTCCGCTGCCCTTCACACTACAGACCGCGAACGAGCAGACGACGCGCGTGATCAACGGCGCGGTGTACGAAGTCAGCGGCGACCCGGCCGCCGGCGCTTCGGGTCCGGTTGATCTCCGCTTCCAGTATCGAGACGACGACGGTTTACGTTCGGTCAAGCAATTCCACCTCGATGCATCGGGATACATCATCACGTTCGGCGCCACCATCGCCGGCGGCAGCGGCGACGAGACGCCGACGATCCATTGGGGACCGGCGGTCGGCGACGCCGGCGAAGTGAGCCGCTATTCGCAAAAGGCGGAAGCGCTGCTCTTCGGCGCGGCGGACACGAAGCCGCAGCGGCTGCAGGCGAAGGACCTCTCCAAGCAGTCGGTCTTCGACGGCGATTTCAAGTTCGCCGGCGTCGACGACAACTACTTCATGATCGTGGCGCTGTCGCCTGGTCCGTGCAAAGTCAGTTATCAGCCGGTCACCGTTCCGCCGCCCGCGAGCTCGAAGGATCCGGCGCGCGAGCTCGTCGCCTACTCCGTCCGGCCGCTTCAGGGCACGCAGAACGTGAAGTTCTTCGCCGGGCCGAAGGACTTCGACGTCCTCGTTTCCATCAATTCCGACCTGACCCAGGCGATCAACTTCGGCATGTTCGCCGTCATCGTCGTGCCGCTGCTGCGATCGCTCAAATGGGTGCACGGCTATATCGGCAACTACGGATGGTCGATCGTCATCCTCACGATCATCATCAACGCGATCATGTTCCCGCTGCGGCACAAGAGCGCCGTGTCGATGCGCAAGATGCAAGAGATTCAGCCCGAGGTGAAGGCGATTCAGGATCGCTACTCGAAGCTGAAGGCGACCGATCCCGCGAAGCAGAAGATGAACCAGGAGCTGATGGCGCTGTATCGCGAGCGCGGCGTCAACCCCGCCGCCGGCTGCGTGCCGATGCTCCTCACGTTCCCCGTGCTCTTCGCGATGTGGGCGCTCCTGCAGACGTCGATCGAGCTGCGCGGCGCGCCGTGGTTCGGATGGATTCACGATCTCTCGTCGCACGATCCGTATTACGTGCTGCCGGTGCTGATGGGCGCGACGAGCTTCTGGCAGCAGAAGATGATGCCGGCCACCGGAGGCGACCCGGCGCAGCAGAAGATGATGATGTTCATGCCGCTGTTCATGATGTTCATCTTCCTGTGGCTGCCGGCCGGCGCGCTGATCTACTACGTCGTCACCAACATCTGGACGATCGGGCAACAGTATCTGACGAATTACCTGATCGGACCGCCGAACGTCAGGACGATGCGGCCGGCCGCTGAGCGGCGTCTGAAGCGCGTCGGCGGCGGCAAGACGCAGGCAGCGGCGAACGATCGGATCGGCGGCGGCAAGACGGAAGCCACGGCGAACGAGCGGTAGCATGACGAACGAGATCACCCGTCCGATTACCGAGTTTCTCGAGCGCGTCATCACGGCGCTCGGCATCAACGCGTCGGTCTCCACGGAAGAGACGTCCGATGGTCCGCGGCTGAACGTCACCGGCGACGAGGCGGAGCTGCTGGTGCGGCATCGGGGCGAGCCGCTCAAGGCGCTGCAGCACGTCGTCGACATGTCCTTCGGCCGAACCCTGCCCGACGAGAAGCGGGTCTTCGTCGACGCGCTCGAGTACCGCAAAGGCAAGGACATCGAGCTGCGGCAGATGGCGAAGTTCCTCGCCGAAAAAGCGCGGCAGAGCGGACTCGATCAGCAGCTCGGCCCGCTGAATCCCTATGAGCGACGCATCGTTCACATGGCGGTCGCCGAAGTGCCGGGCGTCACGACTGAAAGCGTCGGCGACGCGTTCTCGAAGACCGTCCTGATCTCCTTACGCAAGTAGGGGCTGGCGGCCCCCCAATGTTTTCTACGAACGACACGATCGTGGCGATTGCGACGCCGCCGGGCCGTGGCGGCATCGGCGTCGTCCGTCTGAGCGGTCCTGATGCGCACGCGATCACGCTTCGACTCGTCACGCACAACGGTTCGCTCCGGCCACGTCGCGCTACGCTGACGCGCATCGCGTGTACGACTGACGCCGCCGCAGAGCCGATCGATCAGGTTGTCGTCACGTCGTTTCCCCGACCTCATTCCTATACGGGCGACGATGTCGTCGAAGTGAGCGCGCATGGAAGCCCGGTGATCCTGCGCGCGATCGTCGAAGCGGCAATCGATCGGGGCGCGCGCCTTGCCGAGCCCGGTGAGTTCACGCTTCGCGCGTTCCTCAACGGCCGGATCGATTTGATGCAGGCCGAAGCCGTCGCCGATCTGATCGATGCGGTGACGCCGCTCCAGGCGCGCGCCGCCTTCGATCAGCTCGAGGGGACGCTGACGGCCGCGATCGCAGGCATCGACGCCGCGCTCTTCGACCTCGTCGCGCGGCTCGAGGCATCTGTCGATTTCCCGGACGAGGGATATCACTTCGTCGAGCCCGGAGCGCTCGGCCGGGCGATTGACGATCTGGCCGGACGAACGGCGGCGCTGCTCGCCGGCGCGCGGCGCGGGCAACTGATTCGCGACGGCCTGCAGATCGCGATCGTCGGTCGGCCGAACGTCGGCAAGTCGAGTCTGTTCAACGCGCTCGCCGGCGCGGCGCGCGCGATCGTGACCGACGTTCCGGGCACGACGCGCGATCTCGTCACAGAGGTCGTCGATCTCGACGGCCTGCGCGTCACGCTCGTCGACACGGCGGGGCTGCGCGAGACGAGCGAACGGGTCGAATCGGAAGGCGTCGAACGCGCGCGCCGGGCCGCTGCCGTCGCCGATCTCGTCCTCATCGTCGTCGACGAGGACGAAGCGGAGCTTGTCGGCACAAAGCACTTGGTCGTTCAGAACAAGGCGGATCTCGAACGGCCGTCGCGCGGCGTGCGGGTGTCGGCGGTGACCGGCGCGGGCCTCGACGATCTGCGCCGCGCGATCATCGCGGCGCTCGACGTCGAGCCGGTCCGCGATCGTCCCGCGTTGACCAACGTCCGCCACATCGCGCTCGTCGAGCGCGCGCACGTCTCGCTGACGCGCGCAGCCGGCGCGGCCCGCCGCTCGATGCCGGAGGAATTCGTCCTCGCCGATTTGCAGGATGCGCGGGCCGCGCTGGAAGAGATTTCAGGACGGCGCGCGTCGGAGGCGCTGCTCGAGCACATCTTCGCGCGCTTTTGTATCGGCAAGTGAAGCAGCATTTCGATGTGATCGTGATCGGCGCGGGACACGCGGGCTGCGAGGCGGCGCACGCGGCCGCGCGCCTCGGCGCGCACGTCGGCCTCTGCACGCTGTCGACCGACACCGTGGCTCACATGCCGTGCAATCCGGCGGTCGGCGGCACCGCGAAGGGTCACCTCGTGCGCGAGATCGACGCCATCGGCGGTCTGATGGGACGCGCGATCGACGCGACCGGGATTCAGTTCAAGCTGCTCAATCGAAGCCGCGGCCCCGCGGTCTGGTCGCCGCGCGCGCAGGCCGACAAGAAAATGTACGGCCGCTGGGTGAAGCACGCGCTCGACGCGGAAGCCAACGTCGAGTGGCTCATCGGAAAGGCCGGCCGCATCCTCGTGTCGGGCGAACGCGTCGTCGGCCTTGCGCTCGAAGGCGCCGACGAGTACGCATGCGAAGCGCTGGTGATGACGACCGGAACGTTCCTGAACGGTCTCATCCACATTGGCCCGGACCAGCACGCCGCGGGCCGTGCCGGAGAGCCGCCGTCGCGCGAGCTCGCCGAATCGCTGAAGTCGCTCGGCTTCGAGTGGGGCCGCCTGAAGACCGGAACGCCGCCGCGCCTCGATCGTGAGAGCATCGATTTCGATCGCCACGCGGATGACGGGACGTTTGCGGTGGAGCGCGGCGACATGCCGCCGGTGCCCTTCTCGTTTCTGTCCGGCGCGATCGACCGCCCGCAGATCGACTGCTACCTGGTTCACACCAACGATCGGGTTCGCGACCTCGTGCGCGCGAACATCGATCGCTCGCCGCTGTTCAACGGACAGATTCGCGGCATCGGGCCGCGATACTGTCCGTCGCTCGAAGACAAGATCGTCCGCTTTCCCGACAAGGAGCGGCATCAGATCTTCCTCGAGCCCGAGGGCGTCGACGCGCGGGAGATTTACGTCAACGGCTTCTCCATGTCGCTGCCGCGCGACGTGCAGGCCGATCTCGTGCACGCGCTGCCGGGACTCGAGGATGCGGTGCTGCTGCGGCCGGGATACGCCGTCGAATACGACTTCATTCAGCCGACGGAGCTCACGCGGCGTCTCGAGACGAAACGTGTCCGCGGACTGTTTCTCGCAGGGCAGATCAACGGCACCTCCGGATACGAGGAGGCAGCCGCGCAAGGACTCGTCGCCGGCATCAACGCCGCGCATCGCGCGCTCGGCCGCGAAGGATTCGAGCTTCACCGCGACGAGTCCTACATCGGGATTCTCGTCGACGACCTGATCACCAAGGGATGCCTCGAACCCTACCGGATGTTCACGTCGCGCGCCGAGCATCGCCTCCTTCTGCGCATCGACAACGCGGATCTGCGGCTGACGCCTCGCGGTCGCGACGCAGGACTCGTCGACAACGAGCGATGGGATCGGTTTTGCCGGCGTCGCAGTCGGTTCGATCGCAATTTGTGCGTGCTCGAAACGACGCCTCTGCGTGCTTCGTCCGGGGATCGCGTGCCTGCGGCGCAGCTGCTCCGCCAGCCGGAGATTCGGCTCGTCGATTTGATCGCGCAGGGCGTCGTTCCGCACTTCGAATCCGAGCCATCGTCGGCGGCGATCGATATCGCGAGCGCGGAGACAACCATCAAATACGCCGGCTATCTGCGTCGGCAGCAAGCCGAGATCGAACGATCGCGGAAGGACGAGCGACGCCGCATCCCACCCGCGTTTCCGTTCGAGCGTGTTCCGGGCCTCTCGCGCGAAGTCGTTCAGCGCCTGAATCAGGTGCGGCCGGATACGCTCGGGCAGGCGCTTCGTATTCCCGGCGTGACGCCCGCTGCAGTCGCCGTGCTCGCTTCTTATGTGGGCCGGTTCACACCGCACCCCAATATGTTGTAGGCTCCCCGCGTGAGCTCGCGCGAGTTTCGCGACCGTTTGCTCCGGCGAGCGCGTCGCGCCGGCGTGGCCGTCGACAACGAGATGCTCTCGCCTCTTGAAGCGTATTTCCGGCTGCTTACGCGCTGGAATGAGAAGATCAATCTCACGGCGCTTCCTCTTCGAAATCCGAACGACGAAACCTTCGATCGGCTGCTGATCGAACCGCTCGCTGCCGCGCGTCTCGTCGGCGCAACTCCTTCCAGCTGGTTCGATCTCGGATCGGGCGGCGGTTCGCCGGCGGTGCCGATGAAGATTGCGCGCCCGACTCTGAATCTCACGATGGTCGAATCGAAGGCCAGAAAGGCGGCGTTCCTGCGCGAGGCCGTACGAACCCTAGCTTTGCCGAGCGCCACAGTCCAGAACGTTCGGTTTCAGGAACTTACAGAAAAGGCATCGCTTGCAGCCTCGGCGGATCTTGTTACCGTCCGGGCAGTGAAGATCGATGCCGCGCTCTTCCAGGTAGCGCGTCATCTCCTTCGCGATCGCGGAAGGTTCCTGCTGTTCGGGTTCAGGAACGGATCGGCAAGGGTCAACGGTTTCGGTCAGATGGAACTCAACCGCCTGATGGAATCGACGCAGGCGCATCTGGGAGTAATGGAGCGAGTGTTTCACGTGGAACAACGCCGTTGACGTCGGTACGAGCGCCCTCTATTCGCGCGGCGCGGCATTGGGTTCGATGAATCTCGGCCGTTGACGCGCAGATTTATGGTGATTGACCAACAATGAGCCGCGTCATCGCTGTCGCCAACCAGAAGGGAGGCGTCGGCAAGACCACCACGACAATCAATCTCGCTGCGTCGCTCGCTGTGGCCGAGCAAAGCGTGCTCGTCGTCGACGTCGATCCGCAGGCAAATCTCACGAGCGGCCTTGGCCAGAAAGGCAGGAGCGGCGAGCCCGGGACGATCTACGAAGCCCTCACCTCGGATGCCGCGACGGTTGATGCGCACCCGTTCGTCATTCCGACCACCGTCGACCACCTGCAGCTCATTCCCTCGGATCGGAACCTGACCGGCGCCGAGATCGAGATGGTGTCTCTCGCGCAGCGCGAGGAGCGGCTCCGGATGCTCATCGCATCGGTGCGCGACGAGTACGATTGCGTGCTGATCGACTGCCCGCCCTCGCTCGGCCTTCTCACGCTGAACGCACTCGTCGCCGCCGACGCCGTGCTGATCCCGCTCCACTGCGAATACTTCGCGCTCGAGGGGCTGGCCGACCTGGTCGCCACGATGCGCCGCGTGCGCGCGGCGCTCAACCCGTCGCTCGACATCGAGGGCGTGCTGCTGACCATGTTCGACGAGCGGACGAACCTCGGACGCCAGGTCGCCTCCGACGTCCGCGCGTTCTTCAAGGAAAAAGTCTTTGAAACCGTCATTCCCCGCAACGTCCGGCTCAGCGAAGCGCCAAGCCACGGCATGCCGGTGATGCTCTACGACGTCAAGTCGCGCGGCGCCGAAGCGTACCAAGCGCTCGCGAAAGAAATGCTGGCTCAACACTTATGCACCCACAAAAACGCCCCGCCCTCGGCAAAGGCCTCAGCGCGCTGATCCCGGATCTTCCGGAGGCGCCGCGCTCATCGCCGTTCGAAGCCGACATCGACCGCATCGTCCCCAACGACCTCCAGCCTCGCGCCTCCGTCGACGATGCACGGCTGCAGGACCTCGCCGAATCGATCAAATCGAATGGCGTCATCCAGCCGATCGTCGTGCGAAGCGTCGGCGACCGCTTTCAGATCATCGCGGGCGAGCGACGCTGGCGTGCCGCCAAGCTCGCGGGCCTGCTGCGCGTGCCGATTGTCGTGCGCGACGTGCCCCCCGGTCAGGAGCGCGCGCTGCTCGAAATGGCGCTCATCGAGAACATCCAGCGCGAAGATTTGAATCCAATCGAAGAAGCGCTCGCCTATCGTCGTCTTGCCGACGAGTTCCGCCTCACGCAGGAGGTGATTGCGACCGCGGTGGGGAAGGACCGCGCGTCGGTCGCGAATTACGTCCGGCTGCTGAAGCTGCCCGACGAGGTGCGGAGCGAGGTGGCGTCGGGACGCCTGTCGATGGGTCACGCGCGCGCGCTGCTGTCGCTCGGCAACGAGGCCGATCAGCGCCGCACCGCGTGCGACATCATCGCGGGCAATCTCTCGGTCCGCGAAACCGAATCGATCGTGAAGAAGATCGCCGACGGCGCCGCAGTGGCGCGCCAGGCGGCGCCGGCAAGACCGGTCGACGTCCACACCCGCGCCGCGGAAGATCGTTTGAAACTTCTTCTCGGCACGCGCGTCCGAATCGTGAGGAAAGGCAAAGGCGGCCGCATCGAAATCGACTTCAATTCGGAAGATGAGTTAATCAGGATCTACGAACAACTGACCGAGTGAGGCGAGCGGGGGTGGGGCCCCGCGAGCAGTGGAAAAGGCGAGCGGCGACAGGCGCGTGGCAGCCTTGAGCCCGAGCGAGCGCGAATGCGCGAGTGAGAGCGCCTGGAGTGGGGCCCAGGCGCAGTGAAAAATGTGGGGCCCCGCGCGCAAAGTAAGAAAATGACGATGCACAAGCGTCTGACCCAGATGGTCGCCTGCGCCGGTTGAGCGAGCAAACTCGCCGCAGGCGAGCTCGCTCAGGTGCTGAGCGCCATCCCACCCACGACCGACGACCGCGTCCTCGTCGACTTCAGGACCGCGGACGATGCGGGTGTGTTCGCGTGGGAGAGCGGACCGGCGCTCGTGCAGACCGTCGACTTCTTCACGCCGATCGTCGACGACCCGTACATCTACGGCGAGATCGCCGCGGCCAACGCCGTCAGCGACATCTACGCGATGGGCGGCCGGCCGCTGACCGCGCTCGCGATCGCCGCGTTCCCGAAAGAGGGCCTCGAGTCCGGGACCATCCGCGAAATCTTTCGCGGCGGATTCGACAAGCTGCGCGAAGCGGGCGTCGCGCTGCTTGGCGGCCACACCGTCCAGGATCAGGAAATCAAATTCGGGTACGCCGTCACCGGATCGATCGATCCCGCGCGGATTCTCACCAACGGCGGCGCGCGCCCCGGCGACGTTCTGTTCCTCACCAAGCCGCTCGGCACCGGCATCGTCGGAACGGCCATCAAATTCGATCGCGCGGCGCCTCCGCTCGCCGACGAAGCCGTGCGATCGATGCGCACGCTGAACCGCGCGGCGGCCGACGCGATTCACAAGCTGCCGGCGGACGCCGTGCACGCGTGCACCGATATCACCGGATTCGGGCTTGCCGGTCACGCGACGGAGATGGCGCGCGCGAGCGGCGCGACGCTCGTCGTCGACGCCGCCTGTGTGCCGCTCTTTAACGGCGTGCTCGACATCGCGAGCCGCAATCGATCCGGCGGCCTCGGAACGAACCAGGACCATTTCGCCGGCGCCGTTCGCGTCGAGCCGGGCGTCGCGGCGGAGTTCGAGTGGCTGCTGTACGACCCGCAAACCTCAGGCGGACTGTTGATTGCGTCGGCGGCCGATGCCGCCGACGCAGTGGCAGCCGCGCTCGCGGAAGCCGGCGTGCCGCCGCGACGAATTGGCGTCGTCGAGTCTCCCGTTGCCGGCATTCACGTCATCGTGCGCCCCTGATGCGGGCCCTGCCAATCGAGACCGTCATGACGTGCCATGAGAATCACGAAAACGCGAAAATCACGACACGAGCTCAGGCTTTCGTGCTTTTCGTGGTTTCGCATGCTTCGTGGCGAAATTGCCGACTGAGTCCGCGAACGCGTTCCGCGCGTGCGCTTGTCCTGCTTTGTCGCGGAATGGTATAAACCTTTGATTTGATACCCGACCTCTCCGTCTTCTGGATCATCGCTTTCGTCCTTACGCTTTCCGTCATCCTCGATCGGCTGCTGCTGCGGCCAATCACCCGTGTGATGCAGGAGCGTGAAGGCGCCATCCGCTCGGCGCGCGACCTCGCCGAATCGAGCCGCGAGAAAGCGCAGGCGGCGGCCGACGAGTTCGAAGCGAAGACACGCGCCGCTCGCGCGGACGTCTACCGGCAGATGGACGAGAAGCGCCGCTCCGCGCTGGAGCGGCGCGCCGAGCTGGTCGCAGCCACGCGCAGCGAGATCGAGAAGACGATGAAGGACGCGACCGCGCGCGTGCAGGCGCAGGCCTCCGTCGCGCGCGCGCAGATCGATCGCGATGCCGACAGCCTCGCCGCCACCATTGTCGAGCGCGTGCTCGGCCGGAAAGCTTCCTAAAAGGCGGCTTGTGAAATGCGCCACAAGCTTCTCCATGCGCTCGCCGTCCTGCTGCTTGCGTCGTGGGCGATCGGCACGCCGGTCCGCGCGCTGGCGCAGGAGCCGCAGGCGGCGCATGAGACGCCCGGCGCCGGGGAGCATCAGGGACGCGGCGCCATCGACACCGTCGCGCGCCTGGTGAACTTCGCGATCCTCGCCGGCACGTTGTGGTACTTCCTGCGCTCGCCGATCGCAAAGTACCTCGCCGATCGCGGCACCCAGATTCGCAGCGACCTGGTGAACGCCGCCGAGCTGAAGCAGACCGCGGCTGCAGCGATCGAAGAGATCGATCGCAAGCTGAAGGCGCTGCCGGCGGAGCTCGAGGCGCTTCGCGCGCAGGGGGCGCAGGACGTCGCGACCGAGGAAGCGCGCATCCGCACCGCCGCGGCCGCCGAGCGCGAACGGCTGCTCGAGCAGGCGCGCCGCGAGATCGACCTGCAGGTGAAGGTGGCCGAGCGCGAGCTCGTGATGCACGCCGCCGACCTCGCCGTCGGCGTCGCATCGGAACGGATCAGGAAGAACATCACCGACGACGATCAGCGAAGGCTGCTCGATCGATACGTGCAGCAACTGAAAGCAGACTGAGCGAGCAACGTTGCCATTACCGCGGCGAGCCACGAAGCGAGGCTGCTCGATCGATACGTGCAGCGACCGAAAGCAGATTGAGCAAACAACGTTGCCATTACCGCGGCGAGCCGAGGGGCGAGCCGCGACAGGTGCGCGGGGGTGGGGCCCCGCGCACAAAATAAGAAATGACTAACAAAACAGCCGCGACCAGATATGCACGCGCGCTCCTCGACGTCGGCGTCAAGGAGAAAGCGGACCTCGAACAGGTCGAGCAGGAGCTCGCGCAATTCGTCGACCTCTTCAAGCAGAATCCGCTGCTCGAGAAAGTGCTGCTCAATCCCGCCGTGCCGGTGCCGCGCAAGCGCGCGGCGGTGGCCGAGCTCGTGGCGCGCGCGAAGCCGGCGGGCATCGTCGGCAAGCTGCTGACGCTGCTGGCCGACCGCGATCGGCTGGTGCTGCTGCCGGATCTCGTCGCGTCGTATCGCGAGCGGCTGCTCGACTACCGCAAGATCGTGCGCGCCGAAGTGACGACCGCGGCGCCGCTCGGAGGCGATCGCGCGAAGGCGCTCGAGAGCAGCCTCGCGCGCGTCACGGGGCGAAGCGTCGTGCTCGACACGCGCGTCGACGCGTCGATTATCGGCGGCGTCGTCGCGCGCGTCGGCAGCACCGTCTACGACGGCAGCGTCACGCGTCAGCTGGAAAAGATCAAGGAACGACTGGTGGAAGGCGTCTGAGTCGGGATTTGGGATTCGGGATTCGGGATTCGCCGACATTCGTCTGACTGGATTCGCTTCGAACGAATTACGCCAAATCCCGAATCCCAAATCCCGAATCCCGACTGGATCGAATAAGCATGGACATCAAGGCTGAAGAAATTTCCAAGATCATCCGCGAGCAGATTGGCAGCTTCGCCGTCGACGTCGATGTCGCCGAAGTCGGCAGCATCATCTCCATCGGCGACGGCATCGCGCGCGTGCACGGGGTCGAGAACGCGATGGCGGGCGAGATGCTCGAGTTCCCGCACGGCGTGTTCGGCATCGCGCTGAACCTCGAGGAGGAGAGCGTCGGCGCGGTGCTCCTCGGCGAGTTCACCGAGATCAAGGAAGGCGATCCGGTGAAGCGCACGGGCCGCATCATCTCGGTGCCGGTCGGCGAAGAGATGCTCGGCCGCGTCGTCAACGCGCTGGGACAGCCGGTCGACGGCAAGGGACCGATCGTCTCCAAGCAGTTCGCGCCGATCGAGCGTCTGGCGCCCGGCGTCGTCGATCGCCAGCCGGTGAAGGAGCCGCTGCAGACCGGCCTGAAAGCCATCGACGCCATGGTGCCGATCGGGCGCGGTCAGCGCGAGCTGATCATCGGCGACCGACAGACCGGCAAGACCGCCGTCGCGATCGACGCGATCCTCAACCAGAAGGACAGCGGCGTCGTCTGCATCTACAGCGCGATCGGGCAGAAGCAGTCGACGATCGCGCAGGTCGTGAAGACGCTCGAGGACAACGACGCGATGCGCTACTCGATCGTCGTCGCCGCCGCGGCGGCCGACCCGGCGCCGCTGCTCTACATCAGCCCGTACTCGGCGTGCGTGATGGGCGAGTACTTCCGCGACAGCAACCGCCACGCGCTGTGCGTCTACGACGACCTCTCCAAGCACGCGCAGGCGTATCGCGAGATCTCGCTGCTGCTGCGGCGGCCGCCGGGGCGCGAGGCGTACCCGGGCGACGTCTTCTATCTCCACTCGCGTCTGCTCGAGCGCGCGGCGAAACTGAACAACGACCACGGCGGCGGCTCCTTGACGGCGCTGCCGATCATCGAGACGCAGGCGGGCGACCTCTCCGCGTACATTCCGACCAACGTCATCTCGATTACCGACGGCCAGATCTTCCTCGAGTCGGACCTGTTCAATCAGGGCGTCCGGCCGGCCATCAACGTCGGCAACTCGGTGTCGCGCGTCGGCGGGTCGGCGCAGATCAAGGCGATGCGCCAGGTGGCCGGCACGCTGCGGCTCGACCTCGCGCAGTACCGCGAGCTGGCGGCGTTCGCGCAGTTCGGCAGCGATCTCGACAAGGCGACGCAGGCGCAGCTCAATCGCGGGGCGCGACTCGTCGAGATCCTCAAGCAGCCGCAGTACGAGCCGGTGCCGGTCGAGCGCCAGGTCGCCATCATCTTTGCCGGTACGAACGGCTATCTGGACAACATCGCGGTATCCGAACTGCGCACGTTCGAGACGGAGCTGTACAAGTTCATCGAAACGCGCCATCCGCAGCTGTTCCCGGCCGTCGCGGAGAAGAAGCAGCTCGACGATCAGCTGAAGGGTGCGCTGGATGCCGCGGTGAAAGAATTCGCGGGCGATTTCGCTACGCGAAGAGCCGCTGCGGCCTAGGCAAGAACGGTGCTAAAAGCAGGCAGGCGTTTGATGAGCGCCGAGCGGCCGAAGGCCGCGAGGTATGACTGATGCCATCACTGATTGACCTCCGGCGCCGCATCCGCGCGGTGAAGAACACGCAGCAGATCACCAAGGCGATGAAGATGGTCGCCGCGTCGAAGCTGCGCCGCGCGCAGGAGCGCATCGTGAACGCGCGCCCCTACGCGGTGCAGATGCAGCGCGTGCTGAGCAGCGTCGCCACGCGCGTCGACCCGTCGATCCATCCGCTGCTCATCGTGCGCGAGCGCGGCCCCGAATCGAAGACGCTCGTCGTCGTGGTGACCGCCGACAAGGGACTCTGCGGCAGCTTCAACACGAACGTGATCAAGGCGGCCGGCGCCTTCATCGCCCAGACGACCGAGCAGTGCCGGCTGGGACTCGTCGGCCGCAAGGGGCGCGATTTCTTCGGCCGCCGCGGCTTCGCCGTCATGTTCGAGCAGATCGGCATCTTCCAGAAGCTGCGGTATCAGGACGCGCAGACGATCGCGCAGCTCGCGATCGATGCCTTCACGTCGGGCGACGCCGACCGCGTGATGCTGACCTACAACGAGTTCAAATCGGTCATGTCTCAGCGCGTCGTCGTCGATCAGCTGCTGCCGATCGCGCGCGCGGAGATCGATGACACATCTATGACGGCGACGGCAGCGGAGCGGGGCGAGCGCCTGCGGCCGGCGCCGAGCGAGCAATCGCGAGGCGCCGCGAGTGGGGGTGGGGCCCCGCGAGCAGGAGATGAAGCGGCCCCCGCGGAGCGAGACCGGGGGGCAGGGGCCCCCGGAGTAAACAATGTCGACTATCTGTACGAGCCGTCGGCGCAGGAGATTTTCAATCAGCTCCTGCCGCGCTACATCGAGGTCCAGATCTACCGCGCGCTGCTCGAATCGAACGCCGCGTTCTTCGCCGCGCAGATGACGGCGATGGACACCGCGACGAAGAATTCGGCGGAGATGATCGCGGACCTGACGCTCTACATGAACAAAGTGCGGCAGGCCGCAATCACGCGCGAGATCATCGAGGTGGTGTCGGGCGCCGAGGCGCTTTAGCGCAAACAACATATGGCTACACAAACACAACCCAAAAAAGACGACGTGGCGACGAAGACCGCTCAGGCCGGGAAGATCGTGCAGATCATCGGGCCGGTCGTCGACGTCGAGTTCGAAGCCGGACACCTGCCCGAAATCTACAACGCCCTCCGCATTGTTTCTGACAGCCGGGCCCCCGGAGGAAAAATTGACGTCGTCGCCGAAGTCGAACAGCACCTGGGCGAGAACCGCGTGCGCGCGGTGGCGATGAAGCCGACCGACGGCATGCAGCGCGGCATGACGGCAATCGATCTCGGCGGCCCGATCACGGTTCCCGTCGGGCCGGAGACGCTGGGGCGCGTGCTGAACGTGCTCGGCGAGCCGGTCGACTTTCCCGATCGGCCGGTGCGGTCGAAAGAGCGCTGGCCGATCCATCGCGCCGCGCCGACCCTCGAGAATCAGTCGACCGAGCTGAAGATGTTCGAGACCGGCATCAAGGTGATCGACCTGCTCGAGCCGTACCTGCAGGGCGGCAAGATCGGGCTGTTCGGCGGCGCGGGCGTCGGCAAGACCGTCATCATCATGGAGCTGATTCACAACATCGCGCTGAAGCACGGCGGCGTCTCCGTGTTCGGCGGCGTCGGCGAACGCACGCGCGAGGGGAACGACCTCTGGCTCGAGTTCCAGGAGAGCGGCGTCATCGACATGAAGGATCAGAGCAAGTCGCGCGCGGCGCTCGTCTACGGACAGATGACGGAACCGCCGGGCGCGCGCCTTCGCGTCGGCCTGTCGGCGCTCACCGTCGCCGAGTACTTCCGCGACGCCGAAGGCAAGGACGTGCTCCTCTTCATCGACAACATCTTCCGCTTCACGCAGGCGGGCTCCGAAGTGTCGGCGCTGCTCGGGCGCATGCCGTCGGCGGTCGGCTATCAGCCGACGCTGCTGACGGAAATGGGCGAGCTCCAGGAGCGCATCACGTCGACGAAGAAAGGATCGATCACGTCGGTGCAGGCGATTTACGTGCCGGCCGACGACTACACCGATCCGGCGCCGGCGACGACCTTCGCGCACCTGGACGCGACGACCAACCTCTCGCGGCAGATTTCCGAGCTGGGGATCTATCCGGCCGTCGATCCGCTGGCGTCGTCGTCGCGCATTCTCGATCCGCGCATCCTCGGCGAGGAGCACTATCAGACGGCGCGCCAGGTGAAGCAGATTCTGCAGCGCTACAAGGACCTGCAGGACATCATCGCGATTCTCGGCATCGACGAGCTGTCGGAGGAAGACAAGCTCACCGTCTCGCGCGCGCGCAAGATCCAGAAGTTCCTGTCGCAGCCGTTCTTCGTCGCGCAGCAGTTCACCGGCCGCGAAGGCAAGTACGTCGCGATCGCGGACACGATCCGCGGCTTCAAGGCCGTCGTCGAAGGCAAACACGACGACATCACCGAGCAGGACTTCTACATGGCCGGCACGATCGACGAAGTGATCGAGCGGGCGCAGCAGCGCGGTAAGGTTTCTTGATTATTTCAAGCATCATGTTGATTAACTCAAGCAGCAGGTGACTGACGCGTGCCGATTCCCCCGAATATCCACCTGCAGATCGTGTCGGCCGACCGATCGCTCGTCAGCGAGCAGGTCGACGAGGTGCAGATCCCGGGCGCCGACGGGTACCTCGGCGTCCTGCCGGGACATACGCCGCTGCTGACGACGCTGCAGGTCGGGCAGTTGTGGTACCGGCAGGGACCGGAGAAGCACTACCTGTCGATCGCGTTCGGGTTCGCGGAGATTCAACCCGATCGCGTGACGATCCTCGCGCAGATCGCCGAGAAGGCCGACGAGATCGACATCGCGCGCGCGGAGCTGGCGAAGAAGCGCGCCGAAGAGCGGATGACCCGGCCGACGGTCGACATGGACTTCGAGCGCGCGCGCATCGCGCTGCTGAAGGCGCTCGCCCGGCTGCAGGTCGCGAGTCGCGCTAGAATCCGCTCGTAGGCGGACCGCCCACGGTCCGCCCGCATCTTGCGATCGAATCTCGAGAACCTGATTCGCTACCGGGGGCTGATCGCGAGCCTCGTCGCGCGCGAGCTGAAGGCGCGCTACCGCGGCTCGGTCCTCGGCTTCGCCTGGTCGCTCATCAACCCGCTGCTGCTGCTGATCATCTACTCGTTCGTCTTCACGACGATCATGCCGAACGAGACCGAAGGGGTGAAGCCGTATGCCGTGTTCATGTTCTGCGGCATCCTGCCGTGGAACTGGTTCGCGACGTCGCTCTCCGACGCCGCCGGGTCGCTCATCGCCGGCGGCAACCTCATAAAGAAGGTGCTGTTCCCGGCCGAAGTGCTGCCGCTCGTGAGCGTGCTGGCCAACATGGTCCACTTCTTCCTGGCCCTGCCGATCCTGATCGCGTTCCTGCTCGTTTCGGGACGCTATCCCGATCCGCTGGATCTCGTCTGGTTTCCGATCGCGGTTCTCGTGCAGCTGGTTTTCTCGTCGGCGCTCGCGCTCATGCTCGCCGCTCTGACCGTGCACTTCCGCGACATTCGCGACATCCTGGCGAACGTGCTGATGCTGTGGTTCTTCTCGACGCCGATCATCTATCCCTGGTTCCAGGCCAACGTGCAGCGGTTCAGATGGCTGTTCAACCTGAACCCGTTCACGCACCTCGCCGTGTCGTATCAGGAGATCCTGTTCTTCAACGGACCGCTGGGCCACTGGAAGTGGCTCCTCGCGCTCGGCGCCTTTTCGATCGTGCTGTTCCTCGCGTGCTATTGGCTCTTCGATCGGCTGCGTGACTCGTTCGCCGAGGTGGTGTGATGACCCCGGCGATCGAGCTGACGAACGTCACGAAGATCTACCGCCGCTACACCGGCCGTCAGTTCTCGACGCTCAAGAGCGCGCTGCTGCAGCGCAGCCTCATGCGCGACCTGCAGCCGAGCGAG